>Ga0209607_1000045_pt1 | contig 93658 bp, 70 predicted proteins | sample AD_UKC117_MetaG_FD_184413 | JGI IMG/M metagenome (GOLD analysis project Ga0209607, IMG submission 184413) | Active sludge microbial communities of municipal wastewater-treating anaerobic digesters from Hong Kong - AD_UKC117_MetaG (SPAdes)... | ecosystem: Engineered > Bioreactor > Anaerobic >... | reverse complement strand
GGCGCCTGAAGCGGAACCCGCTACGGTGTCCCGGAACTGACGTTGTGGTTACCGCGCCAGTTGGGCTATCTCTGAGTAGCCCAAAAATCAACTGATGCTGATCAGTAACTTGGCCAAACGCTGCAACCGGGTTTCCAGCGCTTCGAGCAGATTCAGTGCCAACTGCGGATGCTGTTGAATCGTCGCCCGCAGCGCTTCGCCGGGAAAGCGCAGCGCCACCACGTCGCCCAGCAACGCCTCGGCGGTCAGGCTAACGCGCTTGCCGGGGAACAAGCTCTCCTCGCCCACGAAATCCTTCTCGCTCAGAATGCCTAGAGTGCCAGTCCACCCACTGGTCGAGGTGCTGGAAATTTCCAGAAAGCCATCCATCACCAGATAGAGCGCATCCGCCGGATCGCCTTCCCAGACCAGCGGTTTTTCGTTGCGGAATGCGGTCAATGTCGCCTGCCCGGCCAGAATCGCCCGCGGTTCCGCAGGCAGTTGCGCAAACAGCGGGGTCTGCTCCAGGAAGGCGATGCGTTCGGCCAAGGCTTGGCGAATCATCGGTAAAAGGTTAGGCAACTTCAGTTCCGGCCAGACAAACCCCAGCCGCTCCAGCAGGAATCCGGTGCGATCTGATAATTGCGTGACCAGGGTTTGCTGTTCCATATCGCCGCCCAGCCAGCCCATGTGGGTCAGGATGTTTTCAATATGGCGACTGAAGCCGCGCTGTTCGAGATGGTTCAACAAGGTCTCGACAAAATCCGCGAAAGGCGCCGTGCGCACCGCCAGCCCCAGATTGGGATCGGTCAGCACTTCGGACAACCGGATTCGCCGGGGATTGGCCAGGTGGTAGGTTTCATTGCGCAATTCGGCAGTTTGCATCAAGCGCAGAATCGCCTGGGCCAGACTGTCCACATAGGTGAAATCGATATCGTCTTTCATCGCCGGGGTGACGCCGAGATTAACGAAAGATTGCACCTGACTGAAGAAGCCGTTGTCTTCGATATTCTCCTGATAACGGCCAGTTTCCTGGCTGAACACGATGTTGCCGACCCGGTAGATACTGGCGTTCAGGCCCTGCATTCGGCGGTCGATCAACAACTTCTCCGCCGCCAGTTTGGTCGCAAGGTAATGGTTGCCGCTGACCTGGCCTTCATCGACGTTGTCTTCGGTGAACACTACGTACTCCCGGTCGGGGAACGCGCCGGACGCCACGGATAGCGTGGAAATGTGGTGCAGGTCCTTTGGAGTCCCGGTTTGGGCGAAGTCGATCAGGTGAATGACCGACTGCACATTGGCCTGATAAAACTCCTGATAGTGGCCGTAGTGACGCACGTTGGCGGCGGAATTAAGAATACCGTCGATTCGCTGCACCCAGTGCTGGTACTCATCGGCACTTAACCCAAACTGCGGTTGACTCAGATCGCCGCACAGCACCGTGATCCGGTCGGCAATACACAGTTCGTCCCAGGCGGCGTCACCGAAGTAGTAGGCGAATTTGCTACGCAGACGGGTGGTGGCATCCGCCCGGTCGTGACCTCGAACAATGACGGTCAACCCGGACATCTCCGGTTGCCGCAGGAGTTCATGAAGCAAATAAGCGCCCAGGAAGCCGGTCGCGCCGGTGAGCAGGAACTGTGAGTAATGGCGCTGCCTGGTGAAATCCAGAGGTTCATATCGCGCCCAAGTGGCCCGGTACTGCTGGGTTGCTGTGGCCAATTGCGCCTGGTATGCGGGATTCGCCGCCAGCGGATCGGCCCAGGCTTCGGGATTCTCCTTCAGTTCGTTGAGAAACAGGTTGAGATAATCCTGCCGGGGTTTGATTCTCGGCGCGAGTTCGGCGATGGTTTGCCATTGATAAAGATCGTTGATGGCGACGGCAAAATGCTTTTGCAGCCGGGCGATGACGGTAATCGCTTGCAGGGAATTGCCGCCCAGCGCGAAGAAGTTGTCGTGAATGCCGACGTTCTTGACGCCCAACACGGTGGCCCAGACTGTCGCCAAGGTTTGCTCCAGCTCATTGCGCGGGGCCATATAGCCGCGCACGATCTCTTCCGTAGCGGCGCTGGGTTTGGGCAAAGCCCGGGTGTCGACCTTGCCGTGGACGGTCACCGGCAATTGTTCCAGTTGCATCAAATGCGCTGGAATCATGTAATCCGGCAGCGCCTTTTGCAAGGCGCGGCGCAAGGCGGGGAAATCCAGTTCCGCAGTCGAGGGGGCCGCGACCAGATAGCCCGCCAGGTGCTTGTTGCCGTTCTCGTCATCCAGCGCCACGACCACCGTTTCCCGCACCTCCGGTAGATTCAGGATCGCCTGTTCGATTTCGCCCAGCTCCACGCGAAAGCCGCGAATCTTGACCTGAAAATCCTGCCGGGCGGAAAACTCCAGCGTTCCATCCGGACGCCAGCGGACGATGTCGCCGGTGCGATAGACGCGGGCGTTGAGGTCACCGTCAGCAAACGGATTCGCGATGAACTTTTCCGCCGTCAATTCCGGGCGATTCCAATACCCGCGCCCGACTTGCGCGCCGCCCAGCCACAACTCGCCGGGAATGCCAATCGGTTGTAGTTGACCACGGGCGTTGACCACATACGCTTGCAGGTTCGCCAGCGGGCCACCGATCGGGATGTTGGCGGTCTGGGCCGGATCGACCTGGAAGCGGGTCGCGGCGACCGTGCATTCCGTAGGGCCGTATTCGTTCATCAGCGTATAGGTTTGAGGTGTGACCGTCTTGAGTTTCTCGCCACCCACGATCAGGATGCGCAATGATCGGTTCTGCGTGAGCTGCATGAATTGCTCGCCGAACTGGGTGGGCAGGATCGCCAGGGTAACGCCCTGTTCTTCAAACCAGGCGCTGAGAGCTTCCGGCGCTAGGCGCAGTTCTTCGGGAATCAGATGGGCGGAAGCCCCAACCAGTAGCGGCGAAAACAGGCCAATGACCGAAGGATCGAAGCTGAAACTGACATAGTTTGCGAACGCATCGTCAGCGGTAATCGCATTTTCCCGGTTTTCGCCGAAACACAGATTGATCAGGTTGCGCTGTTCAATCATGACCCCTTTGGGTTGACCGGTGGAGCCGGAGGTGTAGATCACATACGCCAGATGTTCCGGGCGACTCATGAATTCCAGCGGCGTCGCCAGTCCCGCGCACAAGGCGGGATTGCGGACATCCAGCCAAACGCCGGTAAATGCGCCAGCCTTCTCCCGCAGCTCCGTCTGCGACAGCAGGACGCAAGCCTGGCTGTCAGCCAGCATGAAATCAATGCGCGCCTGCGGATACTCGGGGTCGACCGGCAAGTAAGCGCCGCCCGCCTTCATGATCGCCAAGGCGGCGATCAGCATTTCCGCCGACCGGTGAAGCATGATCGGCGCGATGACGTCGGGCTGGACGCCATGTTCCCGCAGGACGCGCGCCAGGGCGTTGGTTTTAGCGTCGAGTTGCTGGTAGGTATAACGCTCGTCTCGATAGGCCAGCGCCAACCGGTCGGGGGTGCGGGCGACCTGTTCGGCGAACAGTTCCGGGAAGGTGCGATGGGTGGGAACCGGCCACGCGGTCGCGTTGAAATCCACCAGGATTTGTCGCCGTTCTTCCGCCGACAGGAACTCAATGTCGCCCAGCCGGATGTCCGGATGATCCGCGACTTGTTGCAACAGCCGGATGAAATGGCCCACCATGCGTTGAATAGTGGCCGCGTCAAACAGACCGGTGGCGTAATTGAAATAACCGGCCAGGCGATCCGCTGCGACGCCGACATGCAAGGTCAGGTCAAAATGGGAAGAAGGCGTCGGTAAGAGATACGGGCGAATGGTGAGTTGCTCGGCTTGCAGCGCCTGTTCAGCCTCCAGGAAACCGAAGGAAGCGGTAAACAGGGGATTGCGGCTGGGGTCGCGGGGCAGATGCAGATTTTCCACCATCCGGTCAAAGGGATAATCCTGATGATCCAGCGCATCCAGCACCGTTTGGCGGATTTCGCCCAAGAATTCGATAAACGGTTTATCCGCCTGCGGGAAACCGCGAATCGGCAGGGTGGTGACAAACATGCCGATCAGGTTTTCCGTATCCGGGTGAGTGCGTCCAGAGGCGACCGTACCGGTGATCAGGTCTTCCTGCCCGGCATAGCGGCTTAACAGGGCTTGATACGCTGCTAGCATCAGCATGAACAAGGTTGCGCCAGCGCGTTGCGCAAGGGCGCTCAGTTGCTCCAGGGCGGCGGCGTCCACGGAAAAGTCGACGACCGCCCCAGCAAACTGCTGGTGCGCGGGGCGGGGGCGATCGGTCGGCAATTGCAGCACCGGCAATTCGCCCGCCAGGGCGTTCTGCCAGTAGCTGGCATGGGTTTGCATGGTTGTGGAATTCAGTAACTGATTCTGCCAGGCGGCGAAATCCCGATACTGAATGGACAGAGGCGGCAGCGCCCCGCCCTGGTACAGGGTGAATAACTCGTCGAACAGGATTTGCGAGGAAGCGCCATCGCTGATGCTGTGATGCATGTCGATGAGCAGCAGATGCCGCTCCGGCGCGAGTTTGAACAGCGCCATCCGAAACAGCGGCGCCTCGCTGACATCGAAGGGTTGCGTGAACTGGTGAATTTCCCGGTCCAGATCGGCCTGCGGGATTTCCTTGAACAGCTTTTTGTAGCGAATGCGCGGATAGACCTGCTGCACGATTTCGCCATCAACCGTGGTGAAGCGAGTGCGCAGGGTTTCATGACGCTCGACCAACTGATCCAGCGCTTGCGCCAACCGCGCACTGTCGAGCGCACCTTCCAGCAGCAGGGTCTGGGGAATGTTGTAGGTCGCACCGATGCCTGGCAGGCTTTGCAGCACATACATCCGCTTTTGCACCGCGGAAGCCGGGTAATAGTCGCTCTCGGGCAGGCGTTCAATCGGCGCATAGCGCTGACGCCGGGTCTGTTGGGCGATGTCAGCGGCTAAATCCTGCAAAACCGGTCGATTGAACAGGTCGGCCAGAGCCAGCTTGATCCCAAAAGTTTTCTCGATCCGGCTCGCCAGCGCCATGATCTTGAGCGAGTTGCCGCCCAGCGCAAAGAAATCGTCGTCCCGATTGAGAGGGCGGCCCACGTTCAGAATCGCCTCCCAGACGCCGGCGAGTTGTTCCTCAATTTCATTGCGCGGGGCGAGATAGGGCCGTTCCGCCGTGTCTTCCAACGGTTCGGGCAAAGCGCGGCGATCCACTTTGCCATGAGCGTTGACCGGCAAGGCGGGCAAGGGAATCAGAAACGCCGGGATCAGGTAAGCGGGCAAGTCTCGGCCCAGGAATGCTTTGATGTCGGCAGCCTCGACCGGCGGTGCGCTGACGTAGTAGCCGCACAGATAATGCCCGCCGTTGGGGTCTTCCCTGGCGATCACCGCCGCTTCCTGTACCGCCGGATGCTGAATCAGGGCCTGTTCGATTTCGCCCAGCTCCACGCGGAACCCGCGAATCTTGATCTGGAAATCGCGTCGGCCAATGAATTCCAGATGACCGTCCGGCAACCAGCGCACCAGGTCGCCGGTGCGATAGACGCGATCGGTAGAATCCTCGTCAGTAAAAGGATTAGCGATGAACTTTTCCGCCGTCAATTCCGCCCGGTTCCAATACCCGCGCCCCACCTGCGCGCCGCCCAGCCACAATTCGCCAGGTGCGCCGATCGGCTGCAACTGGCCGCGCGCATCGACGACATACGCTTGAGTGTTGGCAACGGGCCGACCAATCGGGATATTGGCGCAATCCGCTGGATTGACCTGAAAACGGGTGGTGATCACGGTGCATTCTGTGGGGCCGTAGCCATTCAAAAGCGTGTAGGCTTGGGGTGTGACCGTCTTGAGTTTCTCGCCGCCGACCATCAGGAGGCGCAACGACTGGTTCTGCGTCAGTTGCATGAACTGCTCGCCGAACTGGGTTGGGAAGATGGTCAGCGTGACGCCGTGTTCTTCAAGCCAAGCGCTGAGCGCTTCGGGAGCCAGTCGCAATTCATCGGGAATCAGATAGACGGCAGCGCCGACCAGCAACGGTGGAAACAGACCAATGACCGATGGATCGAAGCTGAAACTGACATAGTTGGCAATGGCGTCGTCAGCCGTCAGGGCGTTCTCTCGATTTTCACCGAAGCACACGTTGATCAGATTGCGCTGCTCGATCATCACGCCCTTGGGCTGACCGGTGGAGCCAGAGGTGTAAATGATGTAGGCCAGATGTTCCGGGCGGCTCAACGGTTCCAGCGGTGCGGACGATCCGGCGTAGAGCGCAGAATCATGCACATCCAGCCACGCGCCGGCAAACGCACCGGCCTTCTCGCGCAATTCCGCCTGGGACAACAGCCATTCTGCATCACTGTCGGCCAGCATGAAGTCGATGCGCGGTTGGGGATACTCGGGGTCAATGGGCAAATACGCACCGCCCGCTTTCATAATGGCCAGGGCAGAGATCAACATTTCCGCCGACCGGTGGAGCATGATCGGCACGATGACATCCGGTTGGACGCCCTGTTCCCGCAGCACCCGCGCCAGGGCGTTGGTCTTGGCGTCGAGTTGCTGATAGGTGTAACGCTCATCGCGGAACGCCAGCGCCAGCCGGTCAGGCGTGCGGGCGACCTGCTCGGCGAACAGTTCCGGGAAGGTGCGGTCGGTGGGAACCGGCAGCGCCGTGGCGTTGAAGTCCGCCAGCAGCATTTGCCGTTCGGCAGCGGGCAATACATCCAGTTCGCCCAGCCGGTGATCGGGATGCGCTGCGATTTGCTGCAACAGGTGTGCGAACCGTGCCGATAACCGCTCGATGGTGGCGGATTGGAACTGGGCAGGTCGATAACTGATCGTGCAGGACATGCCGTTATCGGATTCCCCGACGGTAATCCCCAAACGTAACTGTTCAGTCCCCCCCTTTGCCAAAGGGGGGTTAGGGGGGATTTTGGTCCCCTCGCCCGGTGGGAGAGAGGATAGAGGTAAGGGCGTTTCGGCGACCCGCAGAACCAGCGGCAGCGTTGGGTACAACATATCCGCCGGATAATCAGCGTGTTGAATGCACTCGACTAACAAACAGCGGGTGTGCTCGACGAACCCGGCTACGGTCTCGTCCCAGTCCAGGGTATTGCACACCGGCATCAGCGTTTCCAGCAGCGGGTGATGGGCGGACGGTACGCCGACGATCACAGCGTCCTCTTCGGCATACGGGGCCAGCAGCAGGTCTGCCGCCGCCAGCCACACTGCGCGCCACGCCAGCGGTCGGTCGCCAGCCAGCGCCCGCAACGCCTGGACCGTTGCCGCCGTCAGTGGGCAATCCACCTGGGCTACCTGATCATCAGTGGACTCGGTGCGCGGCGTGTCGGGAATCAGCCGCAACACCGGCGGTTCTGCGCCGAGATGCGCCGTCCAGAATAATTGCTGGCCGCGTAGGGCGGCGATGGCCAGGCGTTGCCGCCGCCAGTTCTCCGCATCGCTAAACTGAAGGTCTGAGCTGTTCAAGCGCTGGATCGCCGTCTGCGCCAATTGCTCAACCAGTGCGCCCAGCGCCTGATCCGGGTGAGCCAGCAGTCCCTCGATCGCCTGGGGATACAAGTCCAACAACAATTCCAAGCCCGCCGCTTCAATCAGGCGTTCGTCAAAAGCGGCTCGCACGGTGATGGCTTCACCGGGGAAGAGAATCAGCGCCAGCGGCATATCGGCCCGCTCCACCGCGACGATGTCGCCCAGCCGCAGTCCGCCAGGCCGCCCGCCAAATTCGCTCACCGGGTAATTTTCAAAGGCGAACAGGCTATGAAACAGTGGCGTCGGGGGACGGACGCCGCTTAGAGCGCGAATCTGCTCCAGGCCGATGAAACCAAGCCGGTTGACCTCGCGGCTGGTTTGCGCGATTTCCTGAAGCGCCTCCCGCGCTGGGAGAGCGTCATCCAGGCGAATCCGCAGCGGCGCCGTGCTAATGAACAGGCCGATAATCCTCTCGACGCCGGGCAGTTCTTCGGGCCGGCCCGAGGATACCATGCCAAAGGTTAGGTCTTTTTGACCGCTGGTGACGGCCAGAGCGACCGCCCAGGCAGTTTGCAGGATGGTGTTGACCGTACAGCCAGCCTGGCGGGCGAATTCGGTACAGCGTGTACTCAGGGTGGCTGGGAAGCGTCGTTCCCGCTCGTGAATTTCCGCTGCGGTCTGACGATCCAGCAGATTGACGCCCGGTTTCTCGATGCCCAGCCGGGTTGGCGTTTCCAGGTCGCCAAGCTGCTGCCGCCAGAACGCTTCGGCTTCGCGGCGATTCTGCTGGAACAGCCAGTCGATCATGCGCGCAAAGGGCGGCGCAGACTCCAGGTGCGGCGCGCGGCGCTCACACAACGCCACATAGCGTTCATCCAACTCGTTGATGAGCAGGGGCAGGCACCAGCCGTCCGTCAGAATATGGTGATCGGTCCAGATAAGCCGGTCACCGTCGGGCCGCCGGATGTAGGTAATCCGCGTCAACCCTGGCCGCCGGAGATCAAAGCCGCGCCGGCGATCCTGTTCGAGGAAGCGCTGGAAGCGGAGGGCAAACTGATTTTCAGGCACTGCGCGCCAATCGAGTTCCACCCATTCAAAGTCGACGTCGGCGTACACGATTTGCACTGGGGCCGGGAGGTCTTTCCAAGCGAAGGCGGAGCGGAACACCGGATGACGGCGCATGGTTTCGCTCCAGGCTTGGCGCAAGGCCAACGTATCCACCGACTCCAGAAAACGCCAGTGCGTCTGATTCAGGTATTCGCCCGCTTCAGGATGCAGACAGGTTTGGAACAGCATCCCTTCCTGCAACGGCGTCAGCCGATAAATGTCTTCGATGTCGCCCGCAGCGGCGAACCGGTCGATGTGCGCCTGGGTCAGTCCCGTGTGCGGGAAATCAGCAGGCGAGAACGCGCCCACGACGGCGGTGGCGAACAGAGATGATAATTGTTCCAGGCTGGACCGGAAGGCATCGGCCAGCGCCTGGATGGTTGCCCGGTCGAAATGCGCCTGGCTGTAGCGCCACAGAAAGGTCAGCGCGCCGCCGGTTTCCCAGCCGTCGATTTCCAACAGATGGGTCATGGGCGTGGCCGGGGAGACGATGTTCTCAACGGTTTCGTCGGTGAACGCCAGAAAGGCGCGGTCATCGCCGGTCAGACTGCCCAGATAGTTGAAACTGAGTTCGGGATTCGGCTCATCGGCGGGTTGCCCGCGCAAATAGCGCAGAATGCCGTAGCTGATGCCGTTGTCGGGAATAGCGCGCAGCGTTTCCTTAATGGTCAACAATGCTTGAACCAGATCGGTCGAGGTCAAAATCCCCCCGCCCCCCCCTTTGCCAAAGGGGGGACTGAACGGTTGCGACTCCGGCAGGCGCAAGCGCACCGGAAACAGGCTGGTGAACCAACCCACGGTGCGCGAGATATCGAGCGGGCCGAGGTCTTCCTCGCGGCCATGACCTTCCAGGTCCAGCAACCCGTCGCGGACGCCGCTCCAGCGGAACAGAGCCAGAGTCAGCGCGGTTAGCAGGACATCGTTGACGCGCGCCCGGTACAGGCCAAAGGGTTTTTCCAGCAAGGGCGCGCTCAACGCCACTGGTAGGCTGACCGTCAGCGTCGCAGTTTCCTGCACGGACGGCAGCGGGGCGTCGCGATCCCGAGGCAACCGGGGAGCGTGCTGCGTGATATGCGCCCACTCGGCTTGTCGGCGCAAGCCAGCCGGACTATCGGCGTAGCGTTGCAGCGCGCTCCCCCATTCGGCATACGCGGCGGTGCGCGGCGGCAAGGTGAAGGACTGACCCCGCGCCAAAGCTTGATAGGCGCTTTCCAAATCCTCTAGCAGAATCCGCCAGGATACGACGTCGACCACCAGATGATGCGCGGCCAGTAGCAGGCGCTGTTCATCCGCAGTCCAGCCGTGAACCAGGATCGCGGCGGCCAGCGGCCCCTGCTCCAAGTCAAATCCGCACTGCAATTGGTTGAGAAGTTCAGCGCGCCGTGCGACCCGCTTGGCCTCGGAAATCGGGCGCAAATCGACCTCGGTAAAGCGGATGATCACACCATCCAACGGCGCGTAACGCTGTTCCCAGTCTCCCGTCGCCGTGCGCCGGAAGCGCAACCGCAGGGCGTCATGATGACGGCCTACACGGTCCAGCGCGCTTTGCAGGTGAGCGGCCTCCAGCGGCTGACCGGGTTTCAGGCAAAAGGCTTGATTGAAATGATGCGGCTCCGGCGAACCCAGAGCAAAGAACCAATGCTGGATCGGCAACAGCGGCGCGATGCCCTCAGCGGGGCGGTCGTGGGTGGTTGGAGTCAGCGTCTCGGCGGCGGCGGCCAGTCCAGCGATGGTCGGATTGGCGAAAAAGTCGGTACCCTTGATCCGTAAGCCCTGACTGCGCGCCCGGGAGAGGATTTGGATGCTCATAATCGAGTCGCCGCCCAGGTGGTAGAAGTTCTCGTTGACGCCCACGTCGTCGAGCTTAAGAACTTCCTTCCAGATGCGAGCCAGGATGTGCTCCCGTTCGCTGCGCGGCGCGATGCGTTCCACGGCGATTTCCGGCGGCAAGGTCGCCAGCAGCGCCCGCCGGTCGACCTTGCCGGCGGTGGTGGTCGGAATGTGCGCGACGATGCCGATGCGGGCCGGAACCATGTAGTCGGGCAGGCGTTCGGCCAGGAAGCGGCGCAGGCCGTCCCGTCCGGTGACGCAAACCCGGCGGTCGCGGTAGCGGTTCAAATCATGTTCGAACCAGACTGCCTGATCAAGATAAACGCCGCGATCCTGGGCCAAATCCACCATAACTGGCTGCATGGCCCCTTCGATTTCGTAAGCGCCGCTGACGGGGAAGGTCTGGCCGGTCCATTCCTCCCACTGGGCGACCGTGCCTTCAATGCGCTGGGATTGTTCACTGTAGGCGAGAATTTTCCCGCCCAACCGGGTATGCACCCGCAGCCAGGGATCGAAGGGGAGCTGATCGGTTTCACGGGTCAGCGCCGCGTAGTCTTGCAAACTCAGGTGCGGATACTGGGTCTTAAGGGTCGGGCGCACCGGCAATACGATCCGCTCGTGGCCAGTGGCGATGGCCAGATGGGCCATGGTGCGCAGAAGTTCATAGCTGACGTTTTGCCCCTTGCGTTCGCCGCTCACCACTCCAGCCAAGACGCAGACGGCGTTTGGCGCGATGCCGGCCTGATGTTCGCGGAAGGAACGTTCAAGAGCGTCATCCCAACCCTGGGGCAGATCGTCCGCCGCCCCCGACCAGTGAAACGGCGTCATATTACCGGCGGCGATGATGTGATCATCGGCCAACAGGGCAAATTGTAATTGGGGAAAAGTCGTATAGAGCTTGCGCCAGTAGCGGGCGTTCATCTTGTCGCCGGCGAAGAACGCCGGCCAGGACTTAGCGTGTTCCTGCTCCATGCGCGGTTCCAGCGTGGGGTCCTGATCGATGGTGGCGACCACATAAGCAGCGTCGCCGGAACCGAACTGACGGTCACGCAGCACGGCGTGAGCGCTGATGAAATCGGCCCCAGCGGCGTTTTGGCCGCTGATCACCGCCGCATCGGCAACGTCTGGATGTTGCTGCAACACCGCCTCGATGTCGCCCAGTTCGATGCGGAAGCCGCGAATTTTGACCTGAAAATCGCTGCGGCCAATGAATTCGAGCAGGCCGTCGGGACGCCAGCGGACGACATCGCCAGTGCGGTAGATTCGGGACTGGGGGGTGGCGGTTGCAAAGGGATTCGGAAGGAACTTCTCCGCCGTCAGCTCAGGCCGATTCCAATACCCTCGCGCCACTTGCGCCCCGGCCAGCCACAATTCGCCAGGAATGCCGATGGGCTGTAACTGGCCGCGCACATCGACCACATACGCCTGGGTATTCGCCACTGGGCGGCCAATCGGGATGCTGGCGTAATCGTCCCGGTCGATCACAAAGCGGGTCGCGGTGACCGTGCATTCGGTGGGGCCGTAGGCGTTCACCAGCGTGTACGGCTGGAGCGCGACGGTTTTCAGCCGGTCGCCGCCCATCAGCATCAGCCGCAGGGAGCGGTTGCGGGTGAGTTGCATGAACTGCTCGCCGAACTGGGTCGGGAAATCGGCGATGGTAATGTTCTGCTCCTCCAGATAGGCGTTGAGGGCTTCCGGCGCGAGACGTAGCTCATCGGGAATGATGTGGACGGCGGCCCCTACCAGCAAGGGCGGAAACAGGCAACTGACGGCGGCGTCGAAGCTGAAACTGTAGTGGTTGGCGAAAGCGTCTTCGGCGGTCGTCCCGTTCGCCATGTTTTCCCCGGCGCACAGATTGACCAGGTTGCGCTGCTCGATCAGCACGCCCTTGGGCTGGCCGGTGGAGCCAGAAGTGTAAATCACATAGGCCAGATGCTCGGGACAGGGCGACCGTTCCAGCGCCGCCGCCGGACCGGCGTAAAACGCGGCATTATGGACATCCAGCCAGACGCCAGTAAATGCGCCAGCCTTTTCCCGCAATTCCTGCTGGGACAGCAACAGGGTTGCGCCGCTGTCGGCCAGCATGAAATCGATGCGGGGTTGCGGATAATCCGGGTCCACCGGCAAGTAAGCGCCGCCAGCCTTCATCACCGCCAAAGCGGCGATCAACATTTCCGCCGACCGGTGGAGCAGGATCGGCACCATCACGTCGGGCTGGACGCCATGTTCCTGAAGTACGCGCGCCAAGGCGTTGGTTTTAGCGTCGAGTTGCTGGTAGGTATAGCGTTCATCGCGGAACGCCAACGCTAACCGGCTAGGCGTCCGGGCAACCTGCTCGGCGAACAGTTCTGGGAAAGTGCGGTCGGTGGGAACCGGCAGGGCTGTCGCATTGAAGTCCTGTAGAAGCTGTTTTTTTTCGGCGGTCGTCAGCAGGTTCAGTTGCCAGAGCGGTTGTTCCGGTTGCGCCAGCGCGTCCTGCAACAGCGTCAACAACCGGCTGAATAACGCTTCGATATCGGCGGCCTGGAAACAGGCGCGCTGAAACAGGAAAGTCATTGCACCGTTCGGATAGATAAACAGGCTCAGCGGCGTGGTGGCGGACATATTCTGGTAATGGTGTACGCCCTCCGGCAAACGGACCTGAGAGATCGAGCAAATGCTGTGCAACGTCGTTCCGTGTTGTGCGCGTAATTCTTCAGCCAGCAGATCGTAGGGGAACCGTTGCGGCCCCTTGAGCACCGTGTCCAGCTCTTGGCTGATGCTGCGCAGAGCTTCCAGGAACGTACATTCTGGATCAAACGTCAGCCGCAGCGGCACCGTGCTGACGAACATACCGATGGTTTGCAAGGCGGCGCGATTATTTCGATTATGGTGGGCAACGTCGATGAGCAGATCGTAACGCTGGCTGGTTCGCGCGAAGTAAATGTATAAACCGGTCAATAACAGCCGAAACGGCGGGATCTTGTGCTGACGGCTGAACTGTCTGAACGCCTGCCACAATTCATCCGGCATCTTGCAGGTTAATGATGCCGCGGAAATATCGCTGGCCGGGCCTTTGGCCAGATACAGGGTTTGTTCTTCCATCGGAGCGGCGAATTTGTCGAGCCAGAACCGGCGATCGTCAGTGAACTGCGCCGATGCCTGGTAGCTGGCTTCTTCTTCGATGAAATTCAGATACGAAACAATGGGCTTTTCCGCGAAACCCTCTTTTTTGACCAGACTCGCGTAAAAACCGGTCAATTGTTCGACAAACGGCCCCCAGCAACTCACGCCATCGGCAATCAGATGATGAAATTTGCCAAACAGCGTCATACTGTCGGCTGTTTTCAGGATCGCGAACTGATAAAGATCAGCGTCCAACAACTGAAACGGCTTGGCGCTTTCGGCCAGACACCAGTCATCGACTTCCGCTAGCGAACCCGTAGGAAGATCAATCACCGGAATAGCGACCGGCTGATAGTCAGCAACGTATTGCCGGGTATTGGCCAAGGCGTCGCCTTCGCCCTCCAACTCCACAAAATGCAGACGCAAACCGGTATTTTTCTCCACAATCCGGTTCACGGCCTGGCTGAGCAAGGCAGGGTTGCCAACGCCTTGAAAGGCAATGCGAAAGGCAATGTTGGCAAAGTCATAGCCGGGCGTCAGTTTCTCGCCGAACCAGATGCGCTTTTGCGGATGAGTCAAGGGGTAGTACTGGCGAGTCATGGCTTTTCCTCGGTCAATTTTTCGTTGTAATTTTTTGTCACTCAGTGACCTTCAAGTTTCGATGCAGGTTGGGGATTAACACGCGCCAGAAAACAGAAACTCATGGCTATAAAACTGGCGACTGCTGCCCAGATAAACATGTGCCTGAAGCCGTTCGTCAGCACTTCAACCGGCAATCCGGCATTGGCTAGCGATCCATGACCGGTGTTCGGCAGGTACCCGGAGAACAAGGTTTCGGTGATGGAGATGCCGACACCTGCGCCAATGGCGAGAATGAAATTAAACATCCCGGAAACTTTTCCCTGATTTTCCGAGTGAGCGAAACTCATCAGCAAATACTCGGCGGGAACCTGAAAGAGGCTGAAAGTTGCACCCAGCCAAGCCAGCGCGATGATCACCCAGAACAGACCACTGATCGCCAGCGTACCGGAAAACACCAGACAGGCGCCACCTAACAGACCGGCAGCGATGATGCATAGACCGCGCGGTGACCATTCATCGACAATTTTCCCCGCGACTGGACTGAGCAGCGCATAACAACCGGAAATAATGATCATTAGCAGGCCATTTTGCTGTGGCTCCAAGTGTTTGACCAGCTCCAGATAGAAGGGTAGTAAAAAGCCGGTTCCCGACTGCACCATGACTACCATTAAAAACCCTAGGAGACCAAACAGGAAATAACGATTTTTCAGTGAATCCATATCCAGGAACGGGTCTGGATAATACATTTCCCGATAGATTAATATCACTGCCGAGACCAGTGAAATAACCAGACTGCCCAGAATCGGCGCTGATTGCCAACCCAGTTCATGACCCGCCCCTAGGCCATAGAACAGCAGAGCAATGCTGGTAAAGCTGAGGAGCGCATTCCAAAAATTGAAGGGTTCACGGAAAAATCGGGATAGCGGCGGATCATCGGCGCTGGACAGAGTCCGTTGCGTGAGAAACAAGATAAATAAACCCAGGGGGATATTGATGAAAAACAGCCAGCGCCAGGACAGATAACCGGTTAGCAATCCGCCTAGCGGCGCGCCCAGCATTAACCCTAGCGCGGCGGCGACTAGAATCATGCTCAGGACTCGACCGCGCAGGGTCAGCGGGATGAACTGGATGACGACCGCGTAAGCGGTGACCATGAGCATGGCGCCGCCGACGCCCTGAAGACAACGAGCGGCGATCAGCAGCAGGATGTTGGGCGCAACGCCGCAGAATACCGAACCCGTTAGAAAGACGATTTGTCCCAGCAGATAGGCGCGCCGCGGGCCGATTTTATCGGTGATCTTGCCGAAGATCATTAAAACGCTGGTGAGGAAGAGCAGATAGCATAACTGAACAGCGGCAGCTTCAGAGGTCGTCGCGTCGAAGTACTCCGCAATCGTCGGAAGGGCAATCAGGATAATCGAGGAATCGACCGTAGCCATGAATTCGACTAGGCACAGGGTCAGGATAATCGGGTAATAGGAACGAAATTCGGTTGACATGATGTTTTTAATTGCCTGTGATCAAAGGTGCAGGTTAGGACAACGCAGGTAACCTAACAACCAGCAATTCCCGGTCTCTTTTGCTCATCTAAATGATTTATAAATATATTTTTTATTAAACACTGATAAATTTTTGAGAAAAAATCCTTATTAATCAAAAGATAGGAAAGAGACCGGGAATTGCTGCCTAACAACCATTCCGAACCGTTCGCTAAATCAGGTTGGATTGCCAAAGAAACGGCAATCTAACCTGCGTTTAGTCGTTTATCACAGGAAAGAATGAATGAGGTTAATCCATCAAGCCGCTGCTTCGCGGACGCGGGCGCGTTGTATCTTGATAATCAACCCCAGAATCAGGAACGCGGGAATCCACAACCACTCTTTGTGCGGCTGATCCAGCGGTACGAGCACCCCATGAATGGTTTGGTCAAACGCCAGTCCCGCCGCTTCGGCTGTGCTGCCGAAAGTCACATTATCGATGAGCAATTTGCCATCATTCTCGATCAATTCGAGTCCCGTATTCCGTAAGCGATCTTCACCAGTCTCGCCCTTGCCTATGGGCAAGATAGCCACGAAACTGCGCGGTTTGCCCACCTCGTCAACCCCATCGATATGCAAACGGATCTCGGTGCCGGGGGTCATTTCATCTGCTTCCTTCATCAATTCGGTCGGCGCCAGTTCCTGATAGGGCGGCGAAATCATATCCATCCAGAATCCAGGGCGAAACAGAGTGAAGGCAATCAGCAGCAGCAGGGCCGATTCGTAAAAGCGACTCCTGGAGAAGAAATAACCCTGCATGGCGGCGGCGAACAGCAACATGGCGATCGTGGCCACGATAAAAACGCCAATGCCATGAATCCAGTCGACGTTGATCAACAACAAGTCGGTGTTGTAAATGAACAGGAAAGGCAGGATGGCTGTTCGCAGACTGTAAACAAACGCGACAATGCCCGTCCGGATCGGATCGCCTCCGGAAATCGCCGCAGCGGCAAAAGAGGCTAGACCGACTGGCGGCGTTACGTCCGCCATGATGCCAAAGAAAAACACAAACAGATGGACCGCGATGAGAGGCACAATCAATCCAGACTGTTCCCCCAGAGTGACAATCACCGGCGCCAGCAGCGAGGAAACTACAATGTAATTGGCCGTGGTGGGCAAGCCCATGCCCAGAATCAGGCTCAGTACGGCAGTGAGAACCAGCATTAGCAGAATATTGCCGAGGGACAGAATTTCCACCAGGTCCGCCAGCACCAAGCCAACGCCGGTTTGCGACACCGCGCCGACGATGACGCCGGCTGTGGCGGTAGCGATGCCAATGCCGATCATATTGCGAGCGCCGACGATCAAGCCTTCAAGCAAATCGTTGCCGCCACGCCGGACTTGTGCTCCAAAGTCGCTCTGGCCGCGAAACAGCGCAAACAACGGTCTTTGGGTCAACAAAATAAACATCATTAGCACCGATGCCCAGAAGGCGGACAAGCCTGGGGACAACCGTTCTACCATCAGGCACCAAACCAGCACGATGACGGGCAGGATGAAGTGCAGGCCGGATTTCACGGTCGGCCCGACTTCGGGTAGACGGATCACCGGGGCATTTGGATCGTCGATCTCCAGCTCGGGATAGCGCGAACCGACCCAAACCAGCGCCACGTAAACGATCAGTAGCAATGCTGAAATCACCCAGGTCGCCGCATCGCCTAACGCTGGCTTCAGCCAGCCAATCCCGTAATAAACCGCCATAGCCAGAATCGCCGTGATAATAAAACCGAATAACGTACCGATCAGGCGCTGCATCCAGGGTTTCACCACGCCGGGCCGAGGCAAACCCTGCATGTTAGCCTTCAAGGCTTCCAGGTGAACGATATAAACTAGGGCGATATAGGAAATGATTGCCGGGATGAAGGCATGTTTGATGACTTCAAGATACGAAATACCGACGTACTCCACCATGAGGAACGCGGCGGCACCCATGACCGGCGGCATGATCTGACCGTTGACCGAGGAGGCGACTTCAACCGCGCCGGCCTTCTCCGCCGAAAAGCCGACCCGCTTCATCATGGGAATGGTGAAGGTGCCGGTGGTCACCACGTTAGCGATGGAAGAACCGGAAATCAGTCCAGTCAACCCGGAGGCTACAACCGCCGCCTTGGCGGGACCGCCGCGCATGTGTCCCAGCATGGAAAAAGCGACTTTAATGAAATAATTACCTGCTCCTGCTTTGTCGAGCATTGCGCCGAACAGCACAAACAGAAACACGAAACTGGTGGAAACGCCCAGGGCGATGCCAAACACGCCTTCGGTGGTGATCCACTGGTGATTAACCACCGCGTTCAAGCTAGCGCCTTTGTGGGCAATGATCGAAGGCATGTAGGGGCCGGCAAAGGTATAGATCAAAAACAGCGCGGCCATCACCATCAATGGTGGACCCAGCGCTCGCCGGGTTGCTTCCAACAGGATGATCATACCGACGCAGGCCACGATGACATCCTGGGTAATCGGCGCGCCCGGACGCTCGGACAGAGCGTTGTAAAACAGGAACAGATAACCGGCGCAGAATGCGCCCGCAATCGCCAGAATCCAATCCATGACCGGAATGCGATTCCGGGGCGAATGCTGAAAGGCCGGATAGGCCATGAACGCCAGGAACACCGCAATCGCCAGGTGAATGGAGCGGGTTTCGGTGTCGTTAAAGACGCCAAAGCCGATCATGAAAGGCAGAGGCGAAGCGATCCAGAGTTGAAACAGCGACCAGCCTGCCGCTACGCCCAACAGAATTTTCTCGGAAATACCGCCGGGCGCTCGAACGCCGGTATCGGCCTGGGCTACCAAATCCCGTAATTGTTCATCGGTCATGGGCTGTTGGGTTGGTTCGCTCATCGGAGTCCTCCACATTGCCTGGCGACAGGCGTTTGTACTGTTTCTTAATAACTCTGTCTTGCTACTGGGAAACACAGGACGGGTTAAGGCATCGGACCGTAACCCACCCACGCACTACAACAACCCTAATTTCACATCCAACCCTTTTCCTTGTAGTACTTCACAGCGCCATCATGCAAGGGCGCGGACAAGCCGGCCTTGATCATCCGTTTCGGATCGAGGTTCTCGAAGGCTGGATGCAGTTTCTTGAAGCGATCAAAGTTGTCAAAAACAGCCTTGACGACTTGATAAATGGTGTCATCTGGGGTTTTGGTGGAGGACACGAAGGTGGCCATAACTCCAAAGGTCGGAGTGTCCTTATCCGTGCCTTGGTACATCCCGGCAGGAATAATGGAGGTCGCATAGTAGGGGAATTGCGCAACCAGCTTGTCTACCGCCGGACCATCGACCGGCACCACGATCGACTCGCAGGAAGAAGCGGCTTCCTGGATGGAGCCGTTCGGATGGCCGACCACATAGACCATGGCGTCGATCTTGTTGTCGCACAGCGCCTGGGCCTGCTCGGCCGCCTTAAGTTCCGACGCCAGTTTGAACACGCTGGTATCCCAACCCTTTTCTTTCATCAGAGCCTCAATCGTAGCACGTTGACCGGAACCCGGATTGCCGATGTTGACTCGCTTGCCTTTGAGATCATCAAAGGTCTTGATGCCGGAATCCTTGCGCGCCACGACCGTGAAGGACTCCGGATGCACCGAAAACACCGCGCGCAGTTCTTTGAAGGGACCCGCTGCCTCAAAATCTCCTTGACCATTTAATGCCTTGTACTGCTGGTCGGACTGAGCGACGCCCATATCCTGCTCACCGGCGCGAATCGCGTTCAGGTTGGCCACCGAACCGCCGGTCGAGGGGGCCGTGCATTTAATGCCGTGCTCTTTCTCGCCACGATTGACTAGCTTGCAGATCGACTGGCCGACCACATAATAGACGCCAGTTTGACCGCCTGTGCCGATAGTGACATATTTTTCTTCAGCAGCAGTTGCGCCGTTCACGCCGAACAGCAGGGCGGTTGCGGCCAGGGTGGTAATCGCGAATTTTTTCATCTGTTCCTCTTCCTGGTTATAAATATAATTGACTCATTGAGTTATTCTTTACCGCCGGAAGAATCGAAACTCATTTCCGATCAAGCAGCGAGAAGGGATAACTAACGAATTTTAAGCTTTTCAGCTTAATCATTATTTTTATAGTCAACCGAAATGCTGATGTCCAACAGCGTCTAACAATTCCGACCGGGAATCCGGTCGAAACTATTAACCCGACTTTTCTCATGTTATTAAAAATCAGTGTTTTTTTAAAAAATTGCGATCGATAAAAAATTTACCGGCAAAATCTAATGCAGAAGTCATCGCTATCGCCTAGATTTTATACTTTGATCCAACGCCGCTTACGGAGCAGGGTGAACCTGATCAACCGGCGATTGGCGGTCAATAATCCGTTATATTGTTGAGAATCAAATTACTATGAGTTCCGAAGCCGTCTTGTTACTGGCGTTGTTCATCCCGCTGGCCAGCGCGTTCTTCATCGCCATGAATGGCGATCAACCGAATCGACGTGAGTTGGCGACGCTGCTGGCTTCGTTGCTGTTGCTGGGATCTGTGCTCTCTCTGCTTCCGGAAGTGTTGGCGGGTGGAAGACCTGCGGTGACTCTCTTCGAGTTTGTGCCCGGTCTGCGCCTGCAATTGAGCGTGGAGCCACTGGGCATGACCTTCGCCTGTGTCGCCGCCCTGCTGTGGCCGCTGAATTCACTCTACTCCATCGGCTACATGCGCGGCAACGCCGAACAACATCAGACCCGGTTCTATGTCTGCTTCGCCATCGCCATCGCCAGCACGATGGGCATCGCTTTTTCCGGCAACCTGCTCACCCTCTTCATCTTCTACGAAGCGCTGACCTTGTCAACCTATCCTCTGGTCACCCACAAAGGCAACGACGACGCTATGCGCGCCGGACGGCTTTATTTAGGCATTCTGATCGGTACGTCCATCGGTCTGCTGCTGCTGGCCATCGTATGGACCGCCACGATCAGTGATACCCTGGACTTTACCCCCGGCGGCATTCTGGCCAGCAAGATCGAAGGGCCGGCGGTCGCCGTTCTGCTGGGGCTGTACATGTTCGGCATCGGCAAGGCGGCGTTGATGCCGTTCCATCGCTGGCTGCCGGCGGCGATGGTGGCACCTACTCCGGTCAGCGCGCTGTTGCACGCAGTCGCGGTGGTGAAAGCTGGCGTCTTCACGGTCATGAAGGTGATTGTCTATGTCTTCGGCATCGACTTCCTCAGCGCGACCGGAGCTTCGCAATGGCTGATGTGGGTTGCGGCGCTCACCGTACTGCTGGCCTCCTGCGTAGCGTTGACCAAGGACAACCTCAAGGCCCGTCTGGCGTATTCCACCGTCAGTCAACTGGGTTATGTGGTGCTGGGCGCGGCGCTGGCGACTTCAATGGGCGTGATTGGCGGCTCGATGCAGATCGCCATGCATGCGATGGGCAAGATCACTCTGTTCTTCTGCGCCGGCGCCATCTATACCGCAACTCACAAGACAGAGATCAGCCAGATGGATGGGCTAGGCCGGGCGATGCCGTTCACCTTCGGCGCGTTTCTAGTCGGCGCGCTCAGTATTATCGGTTTACCGCCGCTGGGCGGCTCCTGGAGCAAATGGTATCTGCTGGCGGGAACCGCCGACGCGGGACAATGGGCGATAATGGCGGTGCTGCTGATCAGTTCGCTGCTGAATGTGGCCTACCTGTTGCCCGTGGCGGCGAGGGGATTTTTCGTGGCCGGTTCGGCGAATGGCGAAGGAGAACACGGAGATCAGGTGATCCGCGAAGCGCCCTTGGCCTGTGTCATACCGCTCTGCCTAACTGCGCTGGGTTGCTTGTTGCTGTTTTTTTACGTGGATTCGCTTTACACCTTACTAGCGCCCATCGCTGGCCGCTGAGGAATCGCTGATGACTTCTTCAACATCTCCCGCCAACCGCCCGGACAAAAAGTACTGGCTGGACGATCCAGGCAACGTAGACAAGATCTTTTACGGTCTGGCGCTCATTTGCATCGGTTTGTTTCTGACTGATCTCTTTTATCACAAACACGCCTATTTTGCGTTTGAAGACTGGTTCGGGTTTTTCGCTTGGTACGGATTCCTTTGTTGCGTCGCGCTGGTGCTTCTGGCCAAACAGATGCGCAAATTGGTGAAACGGAATGAGGATTATTACGGTGATTAACGGTCTCAATCCGGCGCTGATTCTGATCTGTGGTTCGCTACTAGCGCCACTGTTGCCACGGGGCATCGTTCGCAATGTCTTCATGCTGGCGCTGCCCATCGGTGGACTGATCCAGTTTGTGGGGCTACCTGAGGGACAGTCAGCCGAAATCGTATTGTTTAACCTGACGCTGGTAACCCTGCGGATCGATCCGCTGAGCTTCATCTTCGCGGTCGTGTTCCTGATCGCCGCATTGATTGCTGTAATTTATGCCTGGCATCTACGCGACGACCTACAGCAAACGGCGGGATTGTTCTATCCGGGCGCAGCGCTGGGCGTGGTTTTGGCAGGCGATCTGGTCACATTGTTCATCTGCTGGGAACTGGCCGCCGTGTCCTCGGTATTTTTGATCTGGGCGCGGCGTACTGAACGGGCTTATCGCGCTGGTCTGCGCTATCTGGTGGTTCAAGTCGGGTCGGGGGTGCTGTTGCTCGCCGGCGTCATCGTGCATCTTCGGGTTACCGGTTCGATTACTTTCGAGCATCTGGAGCTGGATAGCCCAGGAGCGCTGTTGATTTTCCTGGCGTTTGGCATCAAGGCTGCGTTTCCGCTTCTGCATAACTGGTTGCAGGACGCCTATCCCGAAGCCACCATAACCGGCACTGTCGTACTATCGGCGTTCACCACCAAGATGGCGATTTACGCTTTGGCGCGTGGTTTCGCTGGTACTGAGATTCTGATCACGATCGGTACGGTGATGGCCATGTTTCCGATTTTCTACGCAGTGATCGAGAACGACCTGCGGCGGGTGTTGGCCTATAGCATGAACAACCAACTGGGTTTTATGGTGGTTGGAATCGGCATTGGCACCCCTTTGGCGCTCGACGGTGCAGCAGCCCATGCCTTCGCCGACATTCTGTTCAAGGCGCTGCTATTCATGAGCATGGGGGCAGTGCTGCTGCGAACGGGTACGGTCAACGGTTCGGAGCTGGGCGGACTGTACAAGTCCATGCCGCTCACCACCGGACTCTGCATGGTGGGCGCCGCGTCCATTTCGGCTTTTCCGCTGTTCAGCGCCTTTGCCACCAAATCGCTGATTCTAGCAGCGGCGGCTGATGAAGGTCACTGGGTAGCATTTCTATTTTTGCTGTTCGCCTCAGCAGGTGTGTTTCATCATGCCGGCATTAAGATTCCGTACTTTGCCTTCTTCGCGCATGATCGCGGGATTCGCTGTCAGGAAGCGCCTAAAAATATGTTGATTGCCATGAGCATCGCTGCTGCGCTGTGTATTGGCATTGGCGTATTTCCGCAGGCGTTCTACACTATTTTGCCGTACCCGGTGGTGTTTCATCCCTACACCACGAGCCATATCATTAACCAGTTGCAATTGCTGACTTGGTCGGCGCTGGCGTTTTCAGTGCTGGTGCGCACCGGGATTTACCCACCAGAATTGCGCTTGATCAACCTGGATTTCGACTGGACTTATCGCAAGCTGTTGCCAACGGTGAGCATCCGAGTCTGGTCAATGCTGGATCGCGCCTGGGAAAATTTGTGCAGCGCAGTTGAATGTGGCGTTGGCGGTTTCATGGATGCGTTACTGCGTCACCATGGACCGCACGGCAAGCTGGCTGCTACCTGGCCCACCGGCAGCATGGTGCTGTGGGCGGTGGTGTTGCTAGGCGCGTGCCTGGTGTTTTATTACGTGTGAGTGCGCCTACAACTGACCCCCACAGAATTTGCAATAAACGGCATCATCGTCATGCCCCTCGGCGGCGCAAACTGGACAGGCGCGGGTGCTGATGGATTGTCGAAAGACATTGCCCATCTCAACCGTGACGATGCCGGTCGGCACGGCGATGATGGCGTAGCCGAGAATCATGACGAAAGCCGCTAGAAATTGGCCGGTGCCGGTGCGTGGGGCGATATCGCCATATCCGACCGTGGTCAAGGTAACAATGGCCCAGTAAATGCTGCGCGGAATGCTGGTAAAGCCGCTTTCCTCGCCTTCGATCACATACATCAACGACCCCAGAATCACTACCAGAGTCATGACCGCGAACAGAAAAACGCCGATCTTGCGCCGGCTGGCGATCAGGGCGCGGGTCAATAAGCGCGCTTCTCCTAGGTAGGTGACCAGCTTCAGCACCCGGAAAATGCGCAGAATGCGCAGAATGCGGATCACCAGCAGGTAATGTGTGCCCGAGATGAACAAGCTCAGATAGCTAGGCAGGATGCTGAGCAAATCGACAATGCCGTAGAAACTGACCGCGTAGCGCCAGGGGCGCTGGACGCAGAGGAGCCGCAGACCGTACTCGACGGTAAACAACAGGGTAAAGAACCATTCGAGCATGTTGAGCAAACCGCTATAGGCAGCGCGGATTCCGCTGACGCTGTCGAGCATCACGCAAAGAGTGCTCAATAGAATAAGCACGATCAGCGCGACATCGAAGAATTTGCCCGTTGGAGTATCGGCTTCGAAAATAATTTCATGCAGCTTGGCCCGCCATGGGCCGTAGGCGTCGTCACGCGGTTTTTCCTCTGGCATTGAATGGCTCGTCCTGTCTGTTGTAACCTTGCTAATGATTATCCTTACATTATCAACGCACTCAGCGTTAATCAAATTGTCGGACCATTTTATAAAACCTCTTTAGATAATTATACTTATAGAGTTCTGCTATAAAGGCTTCATGGATGTTTGATGCGCGTAAAATTCCTGGTATGGGCGCTTGCAGGGGCGCATGACTGCGCGCCCCGGTTTTTTTTCGAGCGCCTTCCCGCTCAGGCATTATTATGATTTAATGAGACTTAGATGAAGCGGGGGTGCTCCCAATCGGGAGCTGAGAGAGTCCCTTTGAACCTGATCCGGGTTATGCCGGCGTAGGGAAGCTGTTCCAGTTCCATCCATCTTCCTCCCCGCTCGTCCCCTCTTTCTCCAACCGAGGACGATGCCCATGAGCGCCATTCCCCAGGATCTTCTTCAAGCCACCGACGAACTGTCGGCAGCGGTCACCCGTCCATTCCCCAGTTCCCGCAAGATTTACGCGCCCGGTTCGCGCCCGGATCTGCGGGCGCCGATGCGCGAAATCAGTCAGCAGCCGACTTCAACCGGCTTCGGCATCGAAGCAAACCCGCCAATTCCGGTCTATGACTGTTCGGGTCCCTACACCGATCCGGATGCCCGGATTAATCTGCTCAAGGGTCTACCCAGTGTGCGCGCCACCTGGATTGAAGAGCGCGGCGATACGGAACTGCTGACTGGCCCCACTTCCGACTACGGACGCGCCCGCGCTGCCGACCCGGCCTTGGCCAGCCTGCGTTTTGAACATTTGCGCACCCCACGCCGTGCTAAAGCCGACAGCAACGTCACGCAGATGCACTATGCCCGCCGAGGTATCGTTACTCCGGAAATGGAGTTCATTGCGCTGCGCGAAAGTCTGCGCTTGCAGGAATTGCGTGAGGATTTGCGCTACGCGAAGCTGCTGCGCCAACATCGGGGCCAGAGTTTTGGCGCGGCAATTCCGCAAGAAATTACCCCGGAATTCGTCCGTGACGAAGTGGCCCGGGGTCGCGCCATCATTCCAGCGAATATCAATCATCCCGAACTGGAGCCAATGATCATTGGCCGCAACTTTCTGGTCAAGATCAACGGCAATCTTGGTAATTCTGCGCTTAGTTCCTCGATTGCCGAGGAGGTCGAGAAAATGGTCTGGGGCATTCGCTGGGGCGCCGACACCATCATGGATCTTTCCACCGGCAGGAACATTCACGAAACCCGCGAGTGGATTATCCGTAATGCGCCTGTACCGATTGGCACTGTGCCGATTTATCAGGCTCTCGAAAAAGTAGGCGGCAAGGCCGAGGATCTGACCTGGAACCTGTTCCGCGACACACTGATTGAGCAGGCTGAGCAAGGCGTGGACTACTTCACCATTCACGCCGGGGTGTTGTTGCGCTATGTGCCGCTGACCGCCGACCGGGTGACCGGTATCGTCTCACGCGGTGGTTCGATTCTGGCCAAATGGTGTCTGGCGCATCATCAGGAAAATTTTCTCTACACGCACTTCAATGAGATTTGCGAAATCATGAAAGCCTACGATGTCAGTTTCTCGCTGGGCGATGGCTTGCGTCCCGGCTCGCTGGCCGATGCGAATGACGCGGCTCAATTCGGCGAACTGGAGACTCTGGGCGAACTGACGAAAATCGCCTGGCAACATGACGTGCAGGTGATGATCGAAGGCCCGGGCCATGTACCGATGCAATTAATCAAGGAAAATATGGACAAGGAGCTGACCGACTGCTTTGAAGCGCCGTTCTACACTCTGGGGCCGCTGACTACTGACATTGCGCCCGGCTACGACCACATCACCTCGGCCATCGGCGCGGCCCAGATCGGCTGGTATGGCTGCGCGATGTTATGCTATGTCACACCAAAGGAGCATCTTGGACTGCCTGACAAGGAGGATGTGCGCGAGGGGATCATTGCCTATAAAGTCGCCGCACACGCTGCTGACCTGGCCAAGGGTCATCCCGGCGCGCAGCTTCGGGATAATGCGCTGTCCAAGGCGCGCTTCGAGTTTCGCTGGGAAGATCAGTTCAACCTGAGTCTTGATCCCGAGCGCGCCCGAGAATATCACGACGCTACTCTGCCTAAGGAATCGGCTAAGGTTGCCCATTTCTGCTCGATGTGCGGGCCACACTTCTGCTCGATGAAGATCACCCAGGAAGTGCGCGAATACGCTGAGCGTAAGGGGCTTGAGGATGTCGATATGGCGATGCGGGAAGGTCTGCGCGAGAAGGCGGCGGAATTTAACGCGAACGGCGGACGGATTTATCGCTGAAGGGCAGGGCAGGCAAGGGGAGCGCGTGGTAACCGACTGTTCCACGGCTTCCTGTCCCGGCGGGTTGCGCCGCGCCGAACCACCTTGCGGTTTTGGTAAAGTCCTTCATAGCAAAAACCTTACTGTAGGTTGGAACGGGTGCGCATCTGGCGGACAGCGTTCAACCATTCGTTAGCCAGCCGTTGACGCTCCTTGCGAGGACGGGCTTGAGCAGTAGCGACGAAATAGGCGCGCATGGCTTCGAGAGCAACTCGGGTTTGCTGCTGGGCGGCGGTAACAGGGCTGGGATAGGACATGGCGTTTTACCTCGCTCAGGGTGGATGGAAAATAACTCGTTACATAGGTTCTTGTGGAACCTCGGGCCGTCGTTCGAGAAACATCAGGGTTCCTTGCTCGAGCGCGTTAAAAAGTCGCGGATGAATCGTCGCACTTCCCTGGAGGCGGTCGTGTCCCTTTCTTGGCAGGCTTCGATGAAAGCATCGCGCAAGCCGACCTCAATACGAACCACCAGCTTGACTTCCTTATCCTGGTTTTTGTCAGATTTTTCTTTCTTATGTTTGCCCATTTAAAATACCATTGCGTATATACGAAGTCAATACATAGTCTATGCGATTGAGTTTGTCAAGTTATTCATCCTCTATGCAGTATCCGCATATTTTCATGATCATCGATGTTGGAACTGTTCGCCCTGGGTCCGAACTCAAACGGTTCACAGACCAAAGACATTTCGGCTATCGTATAAAACAAGCAATTGTTAATACGATGAGTAACTCCGTGTTAATTCAAATCGCTATCCCGGAAATAGCGCGCGCCCCAATCGGCTTGCGTCGCCACGCCCTTGATGTCCAATCGATAGACCTTGATATCGGGATCGCTGGAAATATGGGCTGGGGGACCGGCGGCAATGAATTGATTCACCTTTTGGGGATTGCGAAAGATCAACACTTGTCGATACGGTGTCAGGGTGGCACCCGGTTGCAGATCGGTGCGCGCCAGTCGCATGTAAGTTGCCCGCCCTGTGGCTTTTTCAAACACAACGCCCCGCCCATGGGTTTCAGCCAGGATAGCGTTGAGTCCATTGATTTCAAAGACTCCATAACCCGCAGCTTTTCGAATCTCGGCTTTGGTGGATGGCTTGAGCCGGTAAAGCTCCTTCAATGCCTGACGATGAGCCTTAAGAATGGTTTCTTGCTGTTCCCGCCGGGCTTTCTCGCTCAAGGTGGATTGGGGAATGTCGGGTGGCGCAGGCTTGTTGTTTGAGACAGCGCAACTGCTCAACAGGCTGGATAACAGCAGCAATCCCATTATTAGGGCAACTACCCGCCCCATGGCGCAGTAAACACGAATTTGCATGGTATCGGTGGCCATTTTTGGTCGGTTGAGCGGGTCTCAAAAGAGTGAGATGCTGCCGGCTGAGTTGTTGTGCTTTGGGCATGGCCTTACCTCAGTCAACATCAATCTTCCCCTGATTAGCAAGGGCAATGACATGGCAGGGCGGGTTTAAAGTTGCCATGCCGCGCTGATGGCGCTGATGGAGTGACGATTCATGATCTCAACTATTTTCCGCACCGCTGGCTTGAATCGGTTCGACTGCCATCAGCGCGTCGCATTGGGCGCGGCGGACGGTTCTTGGCTTCGTTGCTGAAGCGGAAACGGCCCGCCAATACGCAGCCCTTCATCCCCGGATCGCAGGGGCGACCCTTAATGTGCTGACACGTTCCATTAAGTTCGTGCGGACAACCCCAACCGCTCATCGGTTTTACCTCTTGTGCATCTGCTCTCTCCTCCATGAAGGGAGGAGAGAGGACTGAGTGCTTACCCTATCGCTCATTGAGCCGACCCGCTGCCCCCTGTCCAAAGTATTGCTGGGTAAACTGATAACTAGGTTGATTATGATGGTAGCAGACCTGTTCGGAACGGACGCAGCGCACACTACCCATCGGCGAAAAAACATCCCCGGATTGTTGCTGGCCGCTGTCCTGTTTACCGCCGCCCTGTTTACCGCCGCCCTGCTTATCGCCACCCTGCTTGCCACCGCCCTGCTTATCGCCACCCTGCTTGCCACCACCCTGCTTATCGCCGCCCTCACCCTTCCTGGATAGACGCTTTTCCAAACGCTGAGCCGCCTGATCGCCATAACGCTGGCGGGTCTGGTCGACACTCGGACCACTCCGGTCACGGCAAATCTGTTTCTGATCGTCGCACTTGACTCCTTTTTCAGCCTGGGCGGTTATAAAGGGAGTTGAACCCAGCAGCACCAACGCGCTCAACGTCAGTAGTGTTTTCATTAGCTTCATTGATTTTAACCTCATTTAAATTTTTCAGCACGTTACACGATTATCCCATCCATCATCGGTGGTTCCGACTGACTGGGCAATCATCCTGCGAATGATGTCATTAACATTAGCTGAACATCGATTGGAAATGAATGACCATCGGGTTTCGTTACCTTGCCATCGGTTGGATTTTTAATGATTGCAAGCAAGGATTACTTCATTTCTCGACAATGAGGTCTGAAAGCGGTAAATAGCATCAAATGCGTTGAAATAGGAAATAGGCATCATTTTAGCTTCCCAGGAATCTACCCATGCAAACCATGCAATTTAATTTTCGAACCCTGTGTCGCAATGCCGCCGAACGGGGTGGTCAAATGCAACAGCGCCTATTGGATGCACTGGATGCGCGGCATTCCATCAAGACCCTGCCGGAATTCGGCATCGAGCGCGCGGCGCAGCTGGCCGGTTGTACGGCTAACCACATCCGCAATCTGGAGGCGCGCGGCGATTTGCCCGAACCACGCATGATCGAAGCGGGTTCAACTCAGCGACGAATTTATAACTATAATGAAATCAATATCATTCGTGAAATAATCGGTAAACGACCGAGCCGCCCGTCCAGCGCCGGTTGTGTACGAGTGGTGTTTTCCAATCTCAAGGGCGGAGTGGCCAAGACCACCATGTCGTTGCATTTCACACAGTATCTGGCCCGTGAGGGTTATCGCGTGTTGCTAGTAGACGCCGACCCGCAGGCGACGATTACCGGCGCATTCGGTTTTATCCCTGATCTTGATCTCGATGACGGTGACGATCTTTTTCCGGCTCTGACTGAATCGCCAGCGCTCATCGCCGACGCCATCAAACGCACACACTGGAATAATCTGGAGCTGATTCCCGCGCGGCTCGCATTGCAATACACGGATTGGCGGTTGTCGCAACCGGAAGAGCGCCAGAATGACGCCCTGGGACCGCCACCGGTCCGCTTGCATCGGGCGTTGAAAACGGTCGAAAACCATTATGACGTTATTGTCATCGACACGCCGCCCTCGCTGGGTATGCTGTCACTGAACGCCATTGCCGCCGCCAATTTGATCGTTATGCCGATCATCCCACACATGTACGATATTTCCTCCAGCGTCCAGTACTTCCGAATTCTGGAGCAGATTTGCGCCTTGTACGAGCGGGAAATCAATGTGCAGCGGCTGAATATCCTGCTGACCAAGGTCGACAACACCACCGAAACCCTGAACAATATCGCCGTCATTAACGGCGCTTACGGAGAACTGATTCTCAGTAACCGCATGGGTCTGACCAAGGAATTGCAGAAATCGGCCAGTGACCAGGTCAGCATTTATGAGATTGACCAGCCGCGTGGTTCCCGCGATACCTATAATCGGGCGATCATGATGCTTGATGGCGTCAACGGTGAAATTCTGCTGGCGGTGCGGCAACTCTGGCAACAGGAAATCCTGAGCGGAATTGAAGCCGCCGAGGCGAATCAAGTACGGACGGCTGTCTCATGAATCGCCGTAAATCGTTGAAGAATCTTGGCGATTGGATTGGCGCCGGTGGCCATAGCTTCGAGGGGAGTCTCCTGGAAAACGAGGGTGATCCCGCTGTGGAAATTCGCACTCTGGACGTTGACCAACTGGTGGGGGGACGCTACCAGCCCCGGCAATGGATCGACGAAAATTATCTGACTGAACTGGAACAAAGCATTCGCCAGTTTGGGGTGATTGAACCGCTGGTGGTCCGTCCGCTGGCCGATGGCCGTTACGAAATTCTGGCCGGCCACATGCGCTGGCGGGCGGCGCAGCAAGCCGGCCTGAGTCAAGTACCGGTCGTAGTGCGCGAAGTGGATGATCGAGCCGCCGCCGCTATCGCGCTGGTCGAGAATCTGCTGCGTCGGGATTTGAATCCCATCGAAGAAGGCCGGGCGTTACGCCGTCTGCGCGAGGAATTTGAACTCACTCAGGAACAATTGGCAGAATTGCTGAGCGTTTCGCAAACGGCCATCAGCCGGACGCTGGGGTTGCTAAATCTTGATCCCACTGTGCAAGCGCATATTGAGGAAGGCCGGTTGCAGGCGGGACATGGCAAGACCCTGCTCGGCTTGTCGCCCGAATCACAAATCCGGTTGGCTGAACAGGCGGTTGCCCAGAACTGGAGCGTGCGGGAACTGGAGCAGCGCCGGGCGGCGTTAGCCGATCATCAATCACCGGCTCCCGCGCCATTGCCCCGTGACCCTAACCTGGCGCGCCTGGAGGAACGATTGCGGGAGTGGCTGGCCGCACCGGTGCGTTTGCGTTACGACGCGCATCGGGGGCGTGGCCGCATCGAAATCGGCTTTGACAGTCTGGACGAGTGCGACGGTATCCTGGAACGACTGGGCATACGGGAAGCGGGCAATCTTCCGTAGGACGTTTTTCACGGCTCTTCTTGAACACACGGGAAAGCCGACTATTATCCTCAGAGGTGAGGAATGACGAGTCACTGACCACTGACCACTGACCACTGGAGAATGCCTTGCTACATCTAATCGGTTTATGGCTGTTCTGCGCGGGCCTGTGGCTGATTTTGTCCGGCTATTTTAATATCCCCCTGCTGCTGGTTTTCGGGGCGCTGTCCTGCGCGCTGGTGGTGTTCATCGCCTGGCGCGTGGAGAAAGCCGATCCCGAGGACCAGCCGCTGCATTTAAAGATCGGCCCGCAGGCCATTCTTTACTGGCCCTGGCTGGTCTGGCAAATCGTGCTGGCCAACTTGGATGTCGCCAAACGCATTCTCGATCCCAAATTGCCTATCAGTCCCACCATGATCAAACTCAAACCGACCCAGCGTAGTGAAGTGGGCCAAGTCATTTACGCAAACTCCATTACCCTGACGCCAGGTACGATCACCGCTTCTTTAAGCGACGGCGTGCTGGAGGTCCACGCGCTGACCCAGGAAGCCGCTGACTCGTTGCTGGAAGGCGATATGGATCGGCGGGTCACTGCGCTGGAACGGAGGAGCACCGCCTAATGTTTGCGGCCACTGCCCTGGGAATTCTGGTATGCATGATCCTGGCCATGGTGCGCGCCCTGTTGGGGCCAACGGTCTACGACCGCATCATGGCGGTCAATGCCTTTGGCACCAAAACCGTGCTGATTATCGCCGTGCTGGGCTTTATGACCGGGCGTCCCGATTTCATGGACATTGCTCTGGTTTATGCCCTGATCAACTTTATTGGCACGATTGCCGTACTCAAGTTTATTCGCTACGGCGACATGGGTTGGCCGCGCAATATGCCTGACGAATAGGATAATCTCTAAATGACCTGGCTCATTGATTTGCTGAGTGGATTGGCGCTGTTGGGCGGCGTGTTCTTCGTCATTGTGGGCGGTGTGGGTCTGGTGCGCATGCCGGATTTCTATACCCGGATGCATGCGGCGGGCATTACCGATACGCTCGGCGCCGGCTTGATCCTGCTCGGACTGATGTTTCAGGGCGGCTGGACGCTGGTGACCGCCAAGCTGCTGTTGATTTTGATATTTCTGTGGCTGACCAGCCCCACCGCCAGCCATGCTTTGTTCAAGGCGGCGCTGGCTGACCTGAGCAATTCGCAACCCCTGCTGCACAAGGAGCCGCCGTCATCGAATTCCTAGTCGATATTTTTCTGCTGACCCTGCTGGTGGTGACGGCGGTGGCAGCCATCCGGTTACGCGATCTGTTTGCAGTCGTCATGCTGTTTGGCATCTACAGCCTGGTGTCGGCCAGCTTGTTTGTGGTGATGGATGCGGTTGACGTTGCCTTTACAGAAGCGTCTGTGGGTGCGGGAGTCGCCACAGTCTTCATGCTTGGCACATTAGGGCTGACCACCCATCGCGAAAAGACCCCGATTGCTCATCGGGCGTTGCTACCGCTGCTGGTGGTGACTATCACCGGCGCTGCGCTGGTTTACGGCACCTATGACATTCCCCGTTATGGCGATCCGGCCAATCCGATCCATCACCATGTCGCGCCGCGCTATGTTGAAGATTCGCTACGGGAGACCAGTGTTCCCAACATTGTCTCCTCGGTGCTGGCTAGCTATCGCGGCTATGACACGCTCGGCGAGACCACGGTGGTGTTCACCGCCGCGATTGGCGTACTAATGCTGATTGGCGGCGCCCGTCGCCGACGTTCCGACAAGGATCAGTGAATATGAGACAGTACTCGATTCCCCGGGTAATGACCAAGCGGTTGTTGCCGTTGATCCTGTTGTTCGCACTCTACGTGCAGTTTCATGGCGATTTCGGACCGGGTGGCGGCTTTCAGGCGGGAGTGATTTTTGGCGCTGGGTTCATCCTCTACGCGCTGATCTACGGACTGGACCAGGCGCAACGCATTTTACCGCCGTGGCTGCTGCGGATCGGCGTCTCACTGGGCGTCCTGATCTATGCCGGAGTAGGGGTCGCCGGATTGCTGCTGGGCGGAAATTACCTGGATTACGGGGTGCTGGATTCCCACAGTCCTCCTCACGGCCACCACTTAGGGATTTTATTGGTGGAATTGGGGGTGGGCATTACGGTGTCGTCAGTCATGGTCACCATTTTTTATGCCTTCGCTGGCCGAGGGCGGTGAGATATAGGGATTCGGGATTCGGGATTAGGTTCTCGCCATTCAACAGGGGACGAAGAATAAAGTGCAAATCCTCGGTCTGTATAACTACTGGATTTTCATCGTATTGATGATGTGCGGTTTTTACGTAGTCATCTCACGGGGCAATCTGGTCAAGAAACTGGTAGGTCTGAATATCTTTCAGACTTCGGTGTTCATTCTCTATATCAGCATGGGCAAGATTATCGGCGGCACCGCACCGATCATCGTTGACCGGGATGTGGTTTACAGCAACCCAATTCCGCATGTGCTGATTCTGACCGCCATCGTCGTCGGCATCGCGACGACTTCGTTGGGTCTGGCGCTGGTCGTGCGCATTAATGAAGCTTACGGCACGATCGAAGAAGACGAAATTCATGATCAAAGTGAGGAAGATGCCCTGTGATTGATCATCTTCCCGCTCTGCAGGTGGTGATTCCCCTGATGGCGGCGCCCTTGTCGGCGCTGTTCCGTCCTGGCCGGGCGGTCTGGTTGCTGGCCATGACCGCTTGTGGACTTTCCCTGCTGATTGCCAGCTTGCTGCTTCAGCAGGTGCTGACACAAGGCATCATTTCCTATCCGATGGGCAATTGGCCCGCGCCCTGGGGCATTGAGTACCGGATCGACGCGGCTAATGCTTTCATGCTGCTGATCGTGGCGGGGATTGGCACGGTTGTCATGGCTTTTGCCCGGACCATCGTCGAACAACGCATTCGTCTGTCCGAATATAAGCAGCCCTGGTTTTATACCGCCTACCTGTTGTGCATGACTGGTCTGCTGGGTATCACTATCACCGGTGATGCCTTTAACGTATTTGTATTCCTTGAAATTTCATCGCTGTCCAGCTATGTGTTGATCAGTTTGGGCCGCGACCGCCGGGCGCTGACCGCTTCTTATCAGTACCTGATTATGGGCACCATTGGCGCAACCTTTATTTTGATTGGCATCGGTCTGCTGTATGTCATGACCGGCACCTTGAACATGATGGATTTGGCGGCGCGCATTCCCGCGGTAGCTGATACTCGTACCATCCGGGCCGCTTTTGCCTTTCTGACCATTGGCGTCAGCCTGAAACTGGCGTTGTTTCCCTTGCATCTTTGGTTGCCTAACGCTTATGCCTACGCACCTTCGGCGGTAACCGCTTTTCTGGCGGCGACTGCTACCAAAGTCGCAGTTTACGTACTGCTGCGGTTTTTCTTTACCATCTTTGGCGTTGATTTCTCGTTTGGGACCATGCGTCTGGATTTGGTGTTGCTACCGCTGGCGTTGGTCGGGATTTTTAGCGCGTCCGTGGTGGCGATTTTCCAGACGAACATCAAGCGGATGTTGGCCTATTCCAGCGTGGCTCAGATTGGCTACATGATCCTGGGCATCAGCCTGGTGTCGGTGACCGGGTTGACCGCGACGATCAGTCATTTGTTTAACCATGCCCTGATGAAAGGCGCGTTGTTCATGGCGCTGGGTTGTATATCATTCCGGATCGGTACGGTTCAACTGGATCGAATGGCCGGCGTCGGGCGGGCCATGCCCTGGACGATGGGCGCTTTCGTGGTCGGCGGCCTGAGCCTGATTGGCGTACCGCTAACAGCGGGCTTTGTCAGCAAGTGGTATTTAATTGTCGGCGCGCTGGAAAAGGGTTGGTGGCCGGTTGCGGTATTGGTGCTGATTACGTCGTTGCTGGCCGTGGTTTATATTTGGCGAGTAGTGGAAACCGCCTATTTCAAGCCGGCGCCGGAAGATCATGTCGTCAGCGAAGCACCGTTGCCGCTGTTGATTCCAACCTGGGCGCTGGCGCTAGCGAATCTGTACTTCGGATTGGAGACTTCCATTAATGCCGGGGTGGCCCGGAAGGCGGCGGAGATGCTGCTAGGCGTGGGGCCTTGAGTATTCATAACCTGTTTAAACTTCTGAAAGGTGAATTTCCGTGCAAAAGCTGACCCCACAAGGGCAGAAAATCATTGAAGATCTGGCGCAACGTTACGGCATCAGCACCGATGCGGTGTTGACTCTGCTGGATGCGGTCGTAGCCGGCAATGGGTCGATGGCGCAGTTCAGTCACCCGGAACTTGGCGGATCGGGACAGTGGATGCAGGGCGGCATGACCATGGTCGGCGATATGTTCAATAACGCGCTCAAGTTCAAGGTCGATGGACTCTGTAGCGAATTGTCGCAACTGGTAGCGCAGTCATCATCCTTTTTCGCGCCCGCCAGTTACCAATCCCAAAGCCAGGGCAGTTCGCAATATGCTAACCCGGAGGTCAGCCTATTCGTTGCGGGCAGCCAAAGCTCCGGTCAATGGTGGCCGGCGGATCTGGGCATACCGAGTACGAGCGGCGCTCAGAATTCCGTGCGTTATGCTTATTTCCCCGCAACCCGACGGCTGGCGATTGAAGTCAACGGTCAAGTTACGATTTACGATACACTGGATCATCAGATCAGCGGCGTTTCCCAGCAACAAAGCGGCGATGCGTCGGTGACCTTCACCAGTCAGTTCGGCCTGGTTTCGTTGTCTAGCCTGCCGGTATTATCGCCTGAGCGCGGCGCACCCGTTGTTGAAACCGCTACGTTGGCAAGCGAAACGTCTCCTTCTGTTGCCCAAGATACCGCCAGTGTTGCGGCTGGCGAGGACATCCTGGGAACGATTGAGCGGCTGGCGAAATTGCACAAGAAGGGCATCCTTTCGGAACAGGAATTCAAAGCGAAAAAAGCTGAATTGCTAAGCCGGCTGTGATGTCGTCCTTCGCCTCGTCAACCCCCGCTCAAAATCCCTCCTGATCCCCCTTTGATAAAGGAGGGAATTGAACGGATACAATCGACGTTCAAAAACCTCCGCCTTTGGGCCAATATCATGCTGGGCATGGGCATCGCCATTACCTTGGCGATCGCCGCACTGACCTATGACAATTTGCACAGCATGCATTAAGTCATCCATGACGCGAAGCGGGCGGAACTGCGCCAGTACGCCGAAACGATTCTGGTGAACGTGGCGGCGGAAACCCGCCTGGCGGAGGCATTAAGCGCCCTGGTCGCTACCCCGAATGTTTCATAAATCCGCCATTGGTGCCAGAGATTGCCTTATGGAGTCGGATTCAAGGCGGTACCGGGATGAAGGATCGGTTATCCGGATGCGAGGGGTGCCGAAAATCGAAGTTGTTCCGGTTAACCGGGTGTCGTGGCCACGCCTACGGGTGCAGAGGCTGCCAAACGGGCAGCACGCTGCCAGGCCCTGATGAGCCTGGAGATGCGGGAGCAGGTTGACCGGTGGGGTCAATCGGGGAGCGGCGGCAGGCGGGCCAGGAACAGGCGGTCGGTGACTCGACGCAGCAGGTTTTTAACGGGACAATCGGTTGGTAAGTGCAGTTTGATCCGATCCTTGTAGGCCACCACCCGCACCGCCAGCTTGAACAGCTTGAGGATGACGGTGACCGGTTGAGCCGTTGCCAGCTCGGTATGGACCAGCACCTCGATGCGCAGGGCCTGATGCAAGACATAAGCGGCGCAGGAGAAGAACAGGCGCAGATGGTTGGCAAGGAAACAGTGGTCGGAGGTCCGGTCGCTAGCCAAGTTGTTCTTGAGCATTTTGATGAAATTTTCGTCCTGGCCACGGGCGCTGTAGAGATCGCGGTACAGGCATTCCGGGGTGGGCAGCTCCAGCGAGGTGACGACGAACCGCGGGTTATCGCCCAGTGCCATCACCTCGGCCTTGAGGATCACCCGGAATGCTTGCGGCCAGGATTCGGCCCGGTAGGCGATCTCATGATCGGTGCGGGTCGGGGTCGGCGGGAGCAACCCGGCCCGACGGGCGGTTTCGAGACGGCGATGGTGGGCGGCTAGGAACGGCGCGGCCAGCGGCGACAGAGCACGATTACCGGCCAACCCAAAGAGGAAGTCGATGGCCGGATCATTCACGGCCAGTTGCATCAACTCGGAATTGGCGAAGTGGGCATCCCCGCGCAACACGATGCGGGTCTGGGGCCAAGCCGCGCGCAGTCATTTGACGACCCGCCGCACGATTATGGCGTTTTCCGCGCCGGTCGGGCGCTGGCCAGGCCGCACGCGGCGGTGATGAACTTTCCCGAGAGGCCCTCAAAGAGAAACAGTGGCAAGTAGCAGTGATGACGGTAGTAGTGATGGTAGAAGCTGAATTCCTGCTGCCCGTGCGTCGGATCCTCGGAATGATCCAGATCCAACACGATCACCGCCGGGGGTTGAGGATAACTGGCGATGAACGGGGCGACGAAGGCGCGCGCCAGCCGATAGAGATCCTTGGTCGAGACCGCGTTTTCCAGCCGGGAGAAGGTGGGACCGCTGGCCAAGTCCATAGCCTGGACCCAGGGATGACGATTCACCCCCAGCTTGAACAGTGGGTCGGTCCGCAGCGCATTGGCGTCATTGCCATCCGGGTAACCACAGGCGATCTGAAAAATCCGTTGGGTAAATAGGTCGTGCAGGGGGTGCGCAATATACGCCGGATGACGCCGGTCATCGACGGCCTGGACCAGACGGTCGATCAGCCCGATCTGCTGGTCGACGCCGCGCAAAATCAAAGGGCCAAAGTCCGACGACATCGCCCCACCGTCGAATTCGGCGCGCACGGTCAGGCCGGCAGCAGGGGGAAAACACAGTGGTTCTGGGCTAGACTGAGACATGGGCGACCTCGTTTAGCTTCTCCGAAGCGTTATTGGTATAACACTCATTATATCAATGAGTTGAACGAGGTTCGCTTTTTTTATGAATAATCCGAGTTAATAACCTGCAAGGGTAACTCAATCGTGCTCGAAAAAAAAATTAACGCAACAGAATCTCCACAAGAACCCCTGAAGAACCACTTAAAACTTAAAACCTGAATATTTCCGGCAAAACGCCTCGGTCACCTGCCAGAGATCCGGGGTTAAGCGCGCCTGAACTTCTGCGCGGATCGCCTCGGGAACGCCACCGTAAAAGGCTTCAGCGATGCCGCCGGTAATACAGGCGAGGGTATCGCTGTCGCCACCGAGCGAAACCGCATAGCGCACCGCTTCTTCATAAGAGTCGGCATCCAGAAACGCCACCAGCGCTTCCGGAACGGTGCCCTGACAGGACACATCAAAGTGGTAATCAGGACGGATGTCATCAACCGTTCGGGTAAGGTCATAATCGAACTGGTTTTGTATCCGGGCGCGTATCGTCTCCTTAGCCGCGCCCGTGCGGGCTAAATAGATTGCCAGCGCAGTTGCCTGCGCGCCTTTGACGCCTTCTGGATGATTGTGAGTGATTTCAGCGCTCAAGCGCGCCTGCCGCAACACCTCCTCCTCCGATGCGAATGCCCAGCCGACCGGGCTGACCCGCATGGCGGAACCGTTCCCCCAACTATGGTAAGGTTCGAGGTCATCGGCCAACAGCCAACCCATAAACGATCCGCCATAGCCGGCGCGGGGATAACGGCGTCCAAATTCCCGAACGGTTTCGAGATAAGAACGACCAGAGAGAATGGCCTCAGCAATCGCAATCGTCAGGACGCTGTCATCAGTGAATCGGCCACCAGGATGAAAAAGTGGGAAATCCGGGGTTTTAATCGGAGTGAACTCATACACCGAACCGATGATATCGCCGGCTATCGCGCCAATCATGAGAGAGTCTCCTTTATTCTTTCTTCACAAAAATCTTTTGGCCGGTCATGTTTTCATCCCCTACCGCAACCGTTCAGCCTTCGCCCAGCACTCGCCGCCGCAACAGCAATTCATCGACCGGCGCCAGAATCAGGATCATCGACACAAACAGGCCAAAAGCGGCGGCCAGATGGTAATTCATTTCACCTGCCAGCATCAGGTAGCGAATCCCCTCCGCCAGATGATGCAGGGGGTTCAGGGTCAGCCACACGGCGGCCCACAGGGAATCGCCTTCCATTGGAAAGTAGGTGCTGCTGGCGAAGCCCAGCGGCATGATCACCAGGAAAAACGGGATATTCATGTGATCAATGCTGGGCACAATAGCCGTGAACAACAGGCCCAGCGTCGCGAAGGCCAGGGCGGCGAGAAACAGTAACGGCAGAACCAGCAGCGCGCTGAACCAGTGCAAATCCAACCAGCCGCTCAGGGAGAATCCCGCCAGTACCAGGGTCACGATCAGGGCATAGGTTGTCCCCAGCGTTGCCGCCCACAGCACTTCACCCCAGACAACATGTTCCAACCGCACCTGGGTAATAAGTTGCCCTTCCCAGGTCTTCTGGTAATGCATACGGATGTAGGCTGCAAACAGCGCCTGAAAGAAGGCCGTCATAAACGCAGTATAGGCCAACATGCCAGGGGCCAGATAAGCAAGATAGGAGACCGGTTGCCCGCGCCAGGTGAATTCCGGGATAAAGCCGCCCAGCCCTACGCCGAAAGCCAGTAACAGGATAATTGGCTCCAACAAGGGTGGCAGCGCGGCGGTATGCCAGTTGCGCCGATACACGGTCAGGTGCCGACCGAGAACGGCGCGGCTTTGCCATTGCAAGGCGGCGCGATAGTGTGGAGTCATGATTTCTCGCTCGGTCTAAGGAACGGGATGTATATCAATCCCTCTTTAACTTGTTTGGTTATCAACAAATGCGGTTATTGTACAGTGGCGTCTGCCACAACAAGCCCATTCGCTGCAATATAAAATTGATTTTTTATAATTAGTTATAAAAAATACTCTTACGGCATGGCGGTTGCTAACGACTTGGCGTTGTCCATCAAGTCACTTTGGAGGAAATATGGTATCCACAAGTTCAACCCTCGCGCTTATGCAGTATCGAGGGGTAGTACGCCAATTGCTGTTGATACTCTTGGTCGCGTTAGGATTGAGCGCGTTCCCGGCTTTCGCAGCAACACCCCATGTCAGTGAAGCCAATCTAGTATTACCTGATCTCAGCGATGCATCGCTCGCCCACTTTTTCGGGAGTCTCTCAGGCGCAACGCTACTTGCCTGGAGTTTGCTGATCTGTATTGGCGGACTGCTCTTCGGGGCAGTCATCTATATGCAGATCCGCCAACTGCCCGTACATCGCTCCATGGCCAAAGTCAGCGAGCTGATTTACGAGACCTGTAAAACCTACATGATCACCCAAGGCAAGTTCCTGTTGATTCTGGAAGCCTTCATTGCCGTGGTCATTGTCGCCTACTTCGGCTGGCTTCAACACATGAACCTCACCGAAGTGTTGTTGATTCTGGCCTTTTCGCTAGTCGGCATTGCCGGTTCACTGGGCGTTGCCTGGTTCGGCATTCGCATCAATACATTGGCCAATAGCCGCGCTGCTTTTGCTGCGCTCCGGGGCCAGGCTTATCCGGTCTATGCCATTCCGCTAAAGTCCGGCATTTCCATTGGTATGCTGCTCATTTCCACAGAACTGCTCATCATGCTGGCGATTCTGTTGCTCGTTTCGCCAGCGCTGGCTGGCAAGTGCTTTATTGGCTTTGCAATTGGCGAATCGCTGGGCGCAGCGGCCTTGCGCATTGCCGGTGGCATTTTTACCAAAATCGCGGATATCGGTTCCGATCTCATGAAGATTGTCTTTGGCATCAAGGAAGACGACGCGCGCAATCCGGGCGTGATCGCTGACTGCACGGGCGATAATGCAGGCGACTCGGTCGGCCCAACCGCTGACGGTTTTGAGACCTATGGGGTAACGGGCGTCGCGCTGATCAGCTTCATCATGCTGGCCGTGCCGGAAGCCGCTGTGCAAGTGCAATTGTTGGTGTGGATCTTCATGATGCGGGTGATGATGATCGTCGCTTCCGGGATTTCCTATCTGGTCAATGAAGTGGTTGCCCAACGCCGCTATGGCGACTTATCCCGTTTTGATTTTGAAGCGCCGTTGACTTCGCTGGTGTGGATGACTTCGGGCATATCGTTGTTGCTCACTTTCGTCGTATCCTACCTGCTGATCGGCGATATCACGATCGCTGGGCAACCCTATGCGAATTTGTGGTGGCAACTTTCGCTGATCATCACCTTTGGCACCCTTGCTGGCGCGATCATTCCGGAGGTGGTGAAAATCTTCACCTCGACCAATTCGAGCCATGTGCGCGAAGTCGTGACTGCTTCACAGGAAGGCGGCGCCAGCCTGAACATCCTGGCCGGTCTGACGGCGGGTAATTTCTCGGCGTTCTGGATGGGCGTCGTTATTGTCGGTTTAATGTCGGGCGCTTACCTGGTCTCGCAGCATGAACTGGCGGCGGTCATCAACCCCGATCCAGCGAAAGCAGCTGTTATGGCGGCGGTGTTCTCTTTTGGTTTGGTCGCTTTCGGCTTCCTGGGCATGGGGCCGGTGACCATCGCCGTGGACAGCTATGGTCCGGTCACGGACAACGCGCAATCCGTCTATGAATTGTCCACCATCGAACAATGGTCCGGCATCCATGCCGAAATCAAGCGCGAATTCGGTTTCAATCCCGACTTTGAAACCGCTAAGGATCTGCTTGAAGAGAATGATGGCGCAGGCAATACTTTCAAGGCTACGGCCAAGCCGGTATTGATCGGCACTGCCGTCGTCGGCGCAGCCACCATGGTGTTCTCCATCATCATGCTGTTAACCGGCGGTCTGACCGAGAATCTCGACCAGCTTTCGCTGCTTTACCCGCCGTTCCTGCTGGGACTGATCTCTGGCGGCGCCACCATCTTCTGGTTCTCCGGGGCGTCGACCCAGGCGGTATCGACGGGCGCCTATCGCGCGGTGGAATTTATCAAGGGACATATTCAGTTGGATGGTGCGACCAAGGCGTCGGCCAAGGACAGTAAGAAGGTGGTCGAAATCTGCACGGTTTATGCGCAGAAAGGCATGTTCAATATCTTTATGGCGGTTTTCTTCGGCACGCTGGCCTGCGCGTTCATCGAGCCATTTTTCTTTATCGGCTATCTCATTTCGCTGGCGATCATCGGGTTGTATCAAGCCGTCTTCATGGCGAATGCGGGCGGCGCCTGGGACAACGCCAAGAAGATCGTAGAAACCGAGCTGCGCGCCAAAGGCACCGATCTCCATGCAGCCGCGGTGGTGGGGGATACGGTCGGCGATCCATTCAAGGACACATCCTCAGTGGCGATGAACCCGATCATCAAGTTCACCACGCTGTTTGGATTGCTTGCCGTCGAAATGGCGGTTGATCTGGCCAACCAAGGTCAGCAACTCCTGGCGGTCAACTTGGCGGCCCTGTTCCTGATCATCAATCTGGTCTTCGTTTTCCGCAGCTTCTACGGCATGCGCATCAGCATCGCCGCGCCTGAAAGCGCTGAAACAGGCGAGACGGTCACCCAGTCGGCCTGAATCTCCTGTTTGAAACCACCTATTCAGGCATGAGTTCGAAAAACAGCCTCCATCCGCATGGAGGCTGTTTCATTTGGACGTCGTTTCTGAGTTTGCCCGGTTTCCATGCGGAAAGACCATACCCGTTAAAAACAGCGCGACTTTGCTGCTGAAAAGCGGCGCAGTCGTGAAGAGTCATGATTTCCTGGCCAGCTTCAAGAACAGGTCGTCCAGGGTCGGGGGACGGACTTCGAAACGCAGATCGCCAAACTGGTTGCTGAACCGGGCCAGACCGGGGCCGTCCAAGGCAATGTGCAAGTGGGAAAGCACGCGGGCCGGTTCGGGCAATCCTGCCTGCTGCGCCCAAGCGCGGACTGCGGGCGTTGCCGGATCGTGAGCGTCCAGCACCAACATGTGTTCCCCCACCAAATCGCCCAGCACAGCCCGGGATTGCCCGGAGGCCACCACGCAGCCTTCGCGTAAAACCAGCAGATCATCCGACAAGCGTTCGGCTTCGTCCATGTAGTGGGTGGTCAGGACGATGCCCAGTCCATCACGACGCAGCGCGTCAATCAGTTCCCAGACCTCCAGCCGCGCCTGGGGATCGAGTCCGGTCGTTGGCTCATCCAGAAACAGCAATTGCGGTTTGTGAATCAAAGCGCGGGCAATCATGAGCCGTCGCCGGTAGCCGCCGGAGAGAGTGTCGGGTTTGGCGTTCGCATAGCGATCCAGCCCAAAACGCTCCAGCAAAGCCGCGATCTGCGCCTTGACTGCCTTTGGCCGCGGGCGGAAGTAGCGGCTCATCTGCAACAGATTGTCGCGCACCGTGAAGTCGGTGTCGAATGTGTCGTCCTGGGTACAGACGCCTACCTGCCGGGCAACCGCTTCGGGGTCAACGCGCCGGTCAATTCCGGCGATGCGAATCGTCCCCATGTCAGGTTGGAGGAACCCGTAGCATATGCGCAAGGTCGTGGTCTTGCCCGCCCCATTGGTCCCCAGCAAGCCCAGCACTTGACCGGACTGACAGCGCAAGCCTACGTCGTCGACCACGCGGCGGCCAGCGAACTGTTTCACCAGACCAGTAGCCAAAAGCACCGGCTCACTTGAAAAATCAGGGTTGTAAGAATGCATCGATGACATGATCGGATGGTAAGAGACTGTCGAATTGGGTTAGATTAATTTTGGGTTTCGATGAGGAACAGGGCGTGAAGGTGCTTTTCCACGGCTTCCAGACGATCGGGTTCAATCGCTGATTTCGCAACAGGCGCTTTGAATCGCGTCAGCAGGCGTTTCTCCGCAAAATTGATGACGGGATTGTCGAATCCCAGGCGCGGCGCGGGTTTTATGGGGATGAGCGGCAAGCGGGGCAGAAATTTTTTAATGACGGGGTTGAGAGAAACCCAGGTTTCTTGTCTGACCCTGAAATCTTTCCAGACCCTGCGTCTCGACGCATCCTCCTTGCGGCCTGCAAACAGGATGAAATTAGTGGTCAGCGTTCGGGCGGTTTCCAGATTTCTCAGGCGGGCGATTTCGGCGTCGATGTCTGGCAATGCACCGGGATGAATGAATCCGAGTAGCTCCAGATCGGCCTGATCCAGTTTAGCCAGCAACTCCATCAGGAAATAGGTTCTCGCATACGGATGCAGGAACAGATCGGCGAGACCGGAATCAAAAGCAGCTTCGGGCGCTGCGTCTACGCATTCCCGGAACCGGCTGCCGGGCCGAGCTTTTCGACATAGCGCCCTGATTTCTTGCACGTTCTGAATTTCCAGCAGGCGCAACGCCCGGCGCGCAGCCTGAATTGACCGGCGCGCGCAATGGCTGTAAACCATGATTCTGGCGAAAGCGCCCGGTTTCAACAAGGCGTGCAGGGTACACAGGGCGACGGCATCATCGGGAATATGGTGGATGACTCCATAGCAATCGATGAAGTGAAACGCCTGTTCGCCAAATAGTTCGGTCGCTCTGGTCAAGTCGCCTTCGATGAAATCCACATTGAAATGCAGGTGCAGCCAGGCATGTTGTCTGGCCCGTTTGAGATTGGCTGTGGATAGATCAAGGGCGGTGATCGGGGTTTTCCAGTTGGCGACGGCTGTCGGATAAGGGGAAAAGCTGCCGCAACCGGCCAGGAGAATTCGCCCTTCATGGGGATCGAGTCGCTCGCCGTTGAACCGCGCCCAGAGCGCTTCCAGATTCAGGGCGTAGGCGTCACAGCCGCGAACCGAGACCAACCGGGGGAGGTCGGGATAGACATATTTTTCGTAATGCGCCTTGACGGGCGTGGGTCGAGTTGCGGAGCCGCCAAGGCGTTGGTTCAGATCGGTTATCATTTAATCAATAAATTTACCGGATACCGTTGTTCATATTCCCGAACCGGGTGCGTTGGCGGTTGGCGATGCGGTAACGGCGACGCTGGACTGGGAGCGTTGCTACGCGCACATGCGCATCCACACCTGTTTGCATGTGCTGTCTGTTGTTCTTGCGCCTGCCTGCATTACAGCCCATGACGCTTGCGGTAACGCTCCAAAAAGCGGGCAAACCGGCCAAGGGCATCGGTTAAATCATCCTCGTGTGGCAGAAAGACAATGCGCAAGTGATCCGGGTGAGGCCAGTTGAACCCGGTTCCCTGTACTAACAATACTTTTTCCTCCAACAGGAGTTCCAGTACAAACTGTTCGTCATCGGTAATCGGATAAAGCTCTGGATCGAGCCGAGGAAACAGATACAGCGCCGCTTGGGGCTTGACGCAATGAACGCCGGGAATTTCCGTGAGCAGCTGAAACGCCAGGTCACGTTGCTTACCCAGGCGACCGGTGGGCAGAACCAGATCATCGATGCTTTGGTAACCGCCGAGCGCAGTCTGAATGGCGTGTTGTGCAGGAACATTGGCGCATAGGCGCATCGAGGCCAGGATATTCAATCCCTCGATATAGTCCTGGGCATGGCTCTTTTCCCCCGACACCACCATCCAGCCAGCGCGATAGCCGCAGGCCCGGTAATTTTTCGACAGGCCATTGAACGTCAGGCACAGCACATCCTCTGAAAGAGAAGCAAGCGAGGTATGCTGCGCACCGTCATAGAGCACCTTGTCGTAAATTTCATCGGCGTAGATAATGAGCTGATGCTGGCGGGCGACTTCAATCAGCGCCCGCAGCCATTCCTCGGAATACAATGCGCCGGTTGGATTGTTCGGATTGATCACAACAATGGCTCGAGTGCGGGGGGTGATCTTGTCTCGAATATCATCGAGATCTGGCAGCCATCCGGAGAATTCATCGCAGTGGTAATGGCGGGGCGCTCCCCCCGACAGACTGACCGCCGCCGTCCACAATGGGTAGTCTGGAGCGGGGATCAGCACTTCATCGCCGTTGTTTAACAACGCCTGCAAGGCCATGACGATCAGTTCGGACACGCCGTTGCCGATGTAGATGTCCTCAATCTGGACGCCCGGCATCTGCTTTTGCTGGGTATAGTGCATCACCGCTTTGCGTGCGGCGAACAGTCCCTTGGAATCACAGTAGCCAGAGGCGTCGGGCAAATTGCGGATGACATCCTGCACCATTTCTTCGGGAGCCATAAAACCGAATGGCGCCGGGTTGCCGATATTGAGTTTAACAATCCGTTGGCCCTCTTCTTCCATCTGTTTGGCGCGAGCCAGCACCGGTCCACGGATGTCATAGCAAACATTAGCCAATTTGACGGATTTGAGGATGGTGTGCATGGGATTTCGATCCTGACTGAAAAAATTTAACTTGATTAACTGTCGGTCGCTATCGCCAAGCCCTGGCGATGACTGACCACTCGCTACCGGCTTGGAGGAATGTATGGCTTATCGCCGCTATCATCGCCGTGCGTTGGACGATTCTACCGAACAGCCCGGAGAGGGGGGAGATACTTTGGATTTTTTGTCATTTGGTTTGGAAGATGACGATCTCGAATTTGATGATGACGTCGAGTCCCTACTGGAGGAGTTGGCGCATCTGAGTCCGGCTTATCCAGTGACTCGGCGGCGGTGGGTGCTGCGCGTCTGGCTGGGAGTGCGTCCGGAACGGATTGAAACTTACTTGCGTCATCACCGGCAAAATCGCTTGCTGGAGGCGCTGGGCATCAGTGTGCGCGGTCCGATTGAGTCTTCCTTACAACGGCAGTTGAGCAAGCTGGATCCGGAGCGGCGCGCCCGCGATCAAAAACCGCCCTTCGGTAATGCCGCCGCCATCGCCGCCGCCCTGGGCCTGGCGCCGCTGGAGTGCGAACTACTGCTACTGGTCGCCATGTTGCATCTTGACCCGATGCTCTACGCGGCGTGTCGCCCACTAGGCGAATTCAATCGTCGGGGCGCGTGCGCAGCATTGGCCGCCATGCTCGGGACACGGGCGGAAGCGGTGTATCGAGCTTTGTTGCCCAGCGGCTTGCTAGCCCGCACTGGCTTGATCCGTATCGACGATAGCCATCGTTATCATTTAAAAGCCAAGCTCGACATCCTGGATCGCCTGCCGCATCTACTGCTTAACGAGCGGCTGGATACGGCCACCTTGTTCCAGAATTATGTGGCGCCTGCCCGTCCGGCGACCTTGACGATGGAGGACTTCGCGCATCGCGCAGAAGACTTTGATCTGGCCTGCCGGTTGTTGGCCCGGGCGGCGACGGCGGCTGAGCCGGGGGTCAATCTGCTGTTGTATGGCCCCCCAGGCACCGGTAAGACTGAGTTGGCGCTGACGCTGACCCAGTCCGCTGGTATTGACCTGTTTGCCGTGCAGGCCAGCGACGAAGACGAAGATCCGCTGAACGCCCGGCAACGCTTGTCGCGCCACAGTTTAGCGCAACATCTGCTGGCCCGCCGCCGCAAGTGCGCTCTGCTGTTCGATGAAGCCGGCGATGTTCTCTCGGAAAGCAGCGAGTTGGATTTAGCCTTCCTCATGCCTCAGCGCGATAGCGGAATTAACAAAGGCTGGTTGAATGGGGTGCTGGAACAGAACCGGGTGCCGACGATCTGGGTGGTCAATCGCATCGACACCATCGACCCGGCCTTTCTGCGGCGCTTTGACCTGCAACTGGCGCTCGATATTCCGCCCCGACCGGTGCGCGAACGCATCATCCGCCATCATCTTGGCGAGTTGCAGGTGGATGCGCGCTGGATTGCCGAGCGGGCGGAAGACCCTCATCTAAGTCCAGCGTTGGTGCAGAAGGCGGCGCGGCTGGCGCATCTGTTGCCAGAAGCTTTCGCCGAACAGGGTGAGGCGTTGCTGGGCCGGGTGCTGGATCACGCGCTGGCCGCCACCTGTCACGGTGAACCGCTTTTCCAGCCCGCTACAGTTGGGGTGGGCGATGACTATGATCCGAATTTGATCAACTGTGATTGCGACCTGGCGAAACTGGTACAGGGATTGTCGCGCCAGGGCCGGGGGCGGATTTGCCTGTATGGACCTTCCGGGACGGGTAAAAGCGCCTTTGCCGCCTGGCTGGCCCGCAAACTGGATCGGCCCTTGTTGTTGCGCTCTGCCTCCGACTTGCTGAACCCTCTGGTCGGCGTCACCGAAGAGCGGATTGCCCAAATGTTCCAGGAAGCCCGGCAAAGTCGGGCAGTGCTGCTGATCGATGAGGCGGACTCCTTCCTGCGCGCCCGCCAGTATGCGCGCCAGACCTGGGAAGTCACGCAAGTCAACGAGTTGCTGGTGCGCATGGAGCAGTTCGATGGCATTTTGCTGTGCGCGACCAACCGGGTTAGCGATCTGGACCCTGCGGTGCGGCGGCGGTTCGATGTGAAGGCGCGATTTTGGCCGCTGGCCGCTGAGCAGGCGGAACAGTGCTTGCGTCGTACGCTGGGCGAGGCGGGGGCGGACGAGAGTCTATCCGAAGATTTTTTGACCCGATTCTGGGCCTTGGGGGCGCTGACCTTGGGCGATTTCGCCACGGTGCGCCGCCGCGCCGCGTTACTCGATCAGCCGCTGACACCGGAGTTGTTGCTGGCGGCGTTGGCGGAAGAAGCGGATTTGCGGCGGCAAATGGAAGAGGTTTGAAAGCCAGGCGCCAGAAACAGAGTCTTTATCACAAGGTCTGCCAGCGCGTCCGATACAGTGGCTGAGCCGGCGGCGCGTCGTCGCTCCTGGGCTGCATACTCACCCAAAGCACGCCCTGAGTCGGACGCGGCATACGGGCGGGCAGAGATAAAGTACGGGCATCGCCCTGGTCAGGTAATTCGCCCAGCATCAGCGGCGGACGGTCGTCAGTCTTCATCCACAGCAGGCAATGCTGATTGGCGGGAACATCCATCGCTCGCAAGCTATTGACATGCAATCGCCCATCCTCGGACATGGCTACGGTCCACAATACATCATGATTGCGGTCGCGGATGGCGGCGAACGACAAGCCTGCATTTGGCGTTGGCGCTATCCATTGGGGCGCTAGGGCTACGACAGCCGCTAAAACGCCCGCCAGCGCCAAACCGCGCCAGAGCGCCAGACTGTTCCACCAGGAGCGGCGTGCTTCGGCGGAAAAGAGCCGCTGTTCCAGACCATGCCAGACTTCCGGGGGCGGCGTTACGGACGGGCTGGCAGCCGCCAGTTGGTTCAGGCGGCGTTCCCAGTCGGTCACGGCCCGGCGCAGCGCGGGATGCGCGGGCAACAGGCTTTCAAAGCGCCGGCGCGCTGCGCCATGCAGTGTGCCAAGGACATATTCAGCGGCGAGCGCGTCGCTCAATGAGGGGTGATGCAGGTTCATGGCGATTCCCCCAGGCAGGTTTTCAGACGTTGCAGACTGCGCCGCACCCAGGCCTTAACGGTGCCCAACGGTCGATCCAGTCGCTGGGCAATGACATCGTGGGTCAGGCCCTCGTAATAGGCCAGGAATACAGCGCGGCGCGGCTCAGAGTCAAGCCTTTCCAGGCAACGAGCCAGTCCGGTTTCGCTTTGTTCGGTGTGCAGGCGCTCCTCGGGACCCGGTCCCTCATCGGCCAGCATCGCCCAATCTTCTTCGCCCAGTTCCCCACGCCGGCGCTGATCGCCGCGCCGCGAGCGGTCGATAGCCAGGCGGCGAACAATGGTTCCCATCCAGGTCAGCGGTTGGCCCAGATGCGGTCGATAGTCACTGGCCCGTTGCCAGATGCGCACAAAGCCTTCCTGCAATAGGTCAGCCGCCAGTTCGCGGTCGCGGGTTATGCCCAGGAGCAGACCGTACAGCTTCGGCGCTGCCTGTTGATAGAGTGCTTCAAAGGCGCGCCGGTCATTCAGTGCGCAACGGGCCAGCAGGTCAGCCAGTGAATCGGAAGATGCCATAATGAAGAATGCTCGCGCCGGGATGGTGAACCATCCTGTGGCTGGCATGGGCGGCAGAGCATTCACCGCGTTCATGGCGACGATCCACAGGCATGGGATAGCGAAATATTCATTATAGGCTCTTCCAGCACACCCTCGTTCAACCAGCGCGCCAACGCGGCGCTGAAATCCAGGGCAGGGTCACTTTTCAAACTACTTTCCGCGACTTCAGTCAATGGGTGTCGTGCAGCAAATGCAGTAAGCAGGGTAAATTCGCCAAACGTCAGCAGACGTTGACGAACTGTTCCGTCTTGACGCCAGATCATGACGCTTTCGGCTTGGTGGAGATCGACAGTTTCCAGCAGTTGGCCGTCAGGCTGGTGTGCGGCCCAGATCGCGTGGATCGGCCAGGGCGACGCCAGCCAGCGCGTGGCCGGGCGCACCCCGATGCGCAAGCCTGCCAATTCTTCAGGGAGTACAGCCGCCAACCAATCCGGCGTCAGCGGCGCGCTTTCAGCAGCAAACAACACTTCGTTGCGCGCCCATTCCAACCGCGCCACATCCGCCAGCCAGGGCAGTTCCGCCAGGGGGCGAAAACCGGCCAGAAAACCGGCGAAATCGCTGCCGTAAGCATACAGCGCCGGGATGCGCGGCGGTCGTTCCGCGATGAAGGTCAACGCAGTGGCGGTGAAGCATTCTGCGCCGATGAGTTGCCGGACCACAGGAAAAGCAGCTTCCAGCACACTCAATAGCGCCTGGCGGACGTTGTTGCGATAGACCGCCAACCGGCGTTCGCGCTGTTCGGGCCTATCGGCCAGCCGCGTGAGCAGCGCCGGGTCGAAACCACCTGGCCCTAATAGTGTATCCCGCATCCGGGTTTGCCATTCAGCCAGGCGCATTGGCGATCTCCCGTAAGCAGGTTCCGGCCCGTTCCGCCTCGGCCAGCAGCACCGGTAATTCCGGGATCTGCGTGTCCCATTCCATCAACACTGGACGAGGACCGGTCAAGTGCAAGGTTGTCGCCAGCAATGCCCAGACCGGTTCGGCAACGGGCGAGCCGTGATCGTCAATCAGCAGTTCACCCCAGGCGGTGGCTACCCGAGCGTGACCGGCGATATGGATTTCGCCGACCGCCGCCAGTGGCAGCGCGTTTAACGCCGCCCCGGGATCGCCGCCATGATTCGCAGCGCTGACATAAAGATTATTCACATCCAGCAGCAGACCGCAGTCGGTGCGCCGCACCAGTTCACTCAGGAAAGCGGCTTCGTCCCAATCCGTTTGCTGAAAGCGCAGATAAGTGGACGGGTTTTCGACCAGCAGGCGCCGGCCCAGCGCCTCCTGCGCCCGTTCGATGTTGGCGGCAACGATCGTGAGCGCTTCATCGGTATAGGGCAGCGGGAGCAAATCAGCCAGAAAGGTCCCGTCTGGGGCTGTGGACCAAGCCAGGTGCTCGGAGATCGCTTCTGGCTCCAGCCGGTCATACAATGCCCGCAATCGCGCCAGGTGCGCCGCATCCAACCCCTCCGCCGATCCCAGCGATAAACCGACCCCGTGGCAACTCAGCGGATAATCGCCGCGCAGCCGCTCCAGAGCCGCCAGGCGAGGACCGCCAGGCGCAAGGTAGTTCTCGCTGTGAACTTCCAGCCACGCCGCCGGTTGCGGTGCAGCCAGGAAGGCTAGCAAATGAGGGTGGCGCAGGCCAATACCCGCTTGAGCGGGCAGCGTGGCGCGATTGCGGGAGTCAGGCATGACGATCAGCTCGACTTGGCGGGTTTACCCATGCCTTTGAATGCTTCGAGCTTGCCGCCCATCTTTTCGCAAGTCCCCTTGGCGGCATACTTCCAGTCCTGACCGTCGTAGTTAGCGGTGGAGGAGCCGGAACAGTTATGGGTGCCCGCCGCGTTGGCGCAATCATTTTCGCCGGCCTTGGCGACGCCATAACACTTTTCCTTGCCATCCTCAGCGGCGAAGGCCGGGCTGGCGGCGAGACCCAAAGCGCTGGCGACAGCGGCGGCGAGTGCGAACTGGTTGATAGCGGTCTTGACCATGATGAATCTTCCTCTGCGGTGGTTGAAAAAAGGGTTGTCTGGGCCAGAAAGGCCCGGCGGACAATTTTACTTACGCAGGAGGTTGCAGCTTGGATGCGGAGAGGAGATGGAAAATTTGATTAATAGATTGGTTTTCGTACCGCCTCTCAGCTCCTTCCCCAACTAATGCAACGGAACCGCGCCTAATTGCCCATCCAGCCTGAAAAACGCCATGAGTTGTTGCAGTTCCTGGGCCTGTTCACCCATCGAGTGGCTGGCCGCCGCCGTCTCCTCCACCAGCGCCGCATTCTGTTGGGTCACCTGGTCCATTTGTAAAATGGCTTTGTTGACCTGTTCGATGCCGTTAGCCTGTTCACGAACAGCCGCCGCCATCTCGGCCACAATGTCGCTGACCTTCTTCACCGCGGTCACAATCTCTCGCAACGTCCGACCGGATTGTTCGACCAATTGGCCACCCTCTTCCACCTTGGCCACACTGTCGGTGATCAGCGTCTTGATTTCCTTGGCGGCATCGGCGCTACGCTGCGCCAGTTTGCGCACCTCTCCGGCTACCACTGCAAAGCCTCGCCCCTGCTCGCCGGCTCGGGCTGCCTCCACCGCCGCGTTCAGAGCCAACAGATTGGTTTGAAAAGCGATTTCGTCGATGACGCCAATGATGTCAGCGATCCGGCGGCTGCTGGTGCTGATCGCACTCATCGCCGCGACCGCTCGCTCGACCACCTGTCCGCCCTGTTCGGCCTGAGTTTGGGCCGCGCCGGCGAGTTGATTAGCCTGTCCTGCGTGGTCGGCGCTTTGCTTCACCGTGGAGGTCAGCTCTTCCATACTAGAAGCGGTCTCTTCCAGAGCAGATGCCTGCGCCTCAGTGCGTTGCGAGAGATCGGCGTTGCCTTGAGCGATTTCTGCCGCTGCGGAACTGACTTGGCTAGTCGATTGCGTGACTTGGTTGATCATATCCCGTAATTGCTGAGCCATGTCACGCATAGCGGCATAGATGCCGGTTTCCTTGCCGGTGTCAGTAAATCGGATGGTTAAATCACCGGAGGCGATCTGACTGGTTAGGGACGCTATTTCAGCGGGTTCGCCTCCAATCGGTCGCAGGATCCGTTGCACCAGCCATCGGGTCAACGCCATTCCGATCAGCATCGCTGCTGCCGAGACTAAGGCTACGATTTGCATCGCCAGTTTGTTATTACTCTGCGCTAGGGCGCCGAGAGCGCTCTGATCGATTCGGTAGATGACTTGGATTTTTTCCGCAGCCTTAACGACCTCCTGTTCAATTCGATCCAGGATCTGCGCCTGAGCGCCGAGCCGGTCGGTCACTTGGCGCATTTCAAGCAACAAGGTGGACAAAGCGCTGTAGTGTTCGTGAAATTGATCAAACGATGTCTGGTAAGCGCCGTTGGCCTGATCAACCAGGGTATCTCCTATCTTGCTCATCCTCATCGTTGCTTCCTGGGCTTTCGCAAAATCCTCTTGCGTGTGTGATTGCAAGTATTTGAATAGGAAATTGAGTGTATTTTCAAACTGGAGTCGCAGCGTATCAGCCAGCGATATAATGATCTGATCATCGCTAGCGATGATGGAATCATACATTTTAGCCAATGTTTGCCGGATTTCGGGCGCAATGTCGATCATGCGCCTACTTATCTCATTTTGCTGCTTAACACAGACGGCGATCTCGGCAAACGCCTTGTCATATTCAGTCACTCGCTCGCTGATATCCGCCACAATCTTCGCCTGCTCTGGCTTACGGATGTTTTCCTGCATTTCCTTGAGCAGGATCATCATCGCTTTGAAATGCTGGCGATAATCCTGGGTAACCCGTTCAGCAGAGTCGATCATGAAGTCTTTGACTGACAATTGAACCCACAATATAGAATTTTGAAAGTTGCTGACTCGGCTGGAGTCGATAACCTGGCGGCGATATTCAGTAAAGCCATTAGATGCCCCCTGCAATCCCCACCAAGCCGTCATCGCCACGACTACCAGCAACCCGATCATTGCGGCGAAACCAGAATTTAACTGAGTACGCAGTTTGATATTTTTGAACATAAGCCAGAGATGGTCCTGTTTGTTTGAATAGTTTTGCGGCTTTGTATACTGCTTGAAAACCTTATCATCATGGTGTTCTACTTGAGTAGACAAACACATGAACCCCCTGCTCGGGGAGCATCGCTTACGCCAGCGCGGCCTTGCCCCCACGCTGACCGATAGTGAAGTGATCAGAAATCCGAGTGCATGATTATTATCATGTGACGAGTCGGGTTGCACGAAAAGTCTTGGCGCATACCTTGGGTGTTTTCAGTAAAAGACGCCTCGGTCGGTCAGAGCTGTAGCTTGAGACTTGATCGCCTATAAAGGTCGAACATCGCATAGGTCTGTCTATTATTCATCAACAAATACAATGTTCCCTCTCATCATAAGATGATCGTTCCTCCATGCATCACGATCCCGCACGACCTGATTCATCACCCACTGGCCTAATCTGGCGCAACCTCGACTGGGCGCAGCCGTACTCTCCGCCAGTGACGAGTTCTTTGCTCCCAGTGAACGATTGTTGAAGCCAGAGGAGCCGATCTTCGTTCCTGATCAATACGATGCGCATGATAAATGGATGGATGGCTGGGAAACCCGCCGCAGGCGCAGCCCCGGTCACGATGCCTGTATCATCCGTCTGGGCCTGCCCGGATTGATTAAAGGATTGGATATCGATACCCGCCATTTCACCGGCAACTATCCAAAGGCTGCTTCGCTTGACGCCTGCTATGGCGGTCTGACCCCCGACATTGATACGGCTTGGACACCGTTATTGCTGGCGATGTCCTTGAACGGCGACGCGCATCATTATTTGGAAATCCGCGATGAGCGGGTGTGGACTCATGTGCGGTTGAATATTATCCTGACGGCAGTCGTCGTACGCCATGCGGGTGCATGGCACGCCACATTGCGATTGGACGCAGCGCGACTGGACTTAGCTTTACGATCTGCTGGCCCTGGAACATGGCGGGCGGGTCCTGGCTTGCAACGACCAACACTTTGGCGCAGCCAGCAATTTGTTGTTGCCGGGGCGGGGCTTAACGATGGGCGATGGCTGGGAAACCCGGCGGCGGCGCGAACCGGGTCATGACCGGGCGATTCTGGCGCTCGGTCATTCCGGCATGAGCCGGCGCATCGAAGTGGACACCGCCTATTTCAAGGGTAACTTCCCGGATCGCTGTTCACTACAGGCCGCTTTTATCCCTGATTTACCTGAGGTGGCCCTGGTGACGGAAAGCCTGTTCTGGCCGATCCTGTTGCCGGAACAGCCATTGAGTGCGGATGCGATTCATGTCTTCCAGACTGAGATCAATGACCTAGGGTCGATTAGTCATGTCTGCTTTAACATGATCCCCGATGGAAGAGTCAGTCGGTTGCGGCTGTTTGGCGAGCTGACCTAAGATAACGCACTGTCGTAGTATTAATACCTCATATACGCATTATTTTGAAGCGTTTTTAGAGAATTGCACCTATATTGAGCGAGGTGTTGGCGTCGTCTTTGAAATAATTTCAATAAAATTAGTAATAAACTTCTTATGGAAGTATGTGTGCTATTTGCTATCCTCTTTTCCTCACTGCTTCTCAATGGTTCTTTCCGAGCCAAAACAGGGCATCAATAACAAAAATCGACTCGGCGGAGCACAATGATGACGAGTTCAATCAACAAGCGGATCTTTTATCTGATTTTCGGAGCGCTAGGGCTGTTGATGCCGGCAGCGGTCTGGGCGCAAGCCGGTAGCGGTCCTAACCTCGGCAATACGGCCTGGGTCTTAACCTCTACCGCACTGGTCCTTTTCATGACTCTCCCTGGCTTGTCCCTGTTCTATGGGGGTCTGGTGCGAACCCGGAATGTTCTTTCGGTGTTGATGCAGTGCTTTGCCATCACCTGCCTGGTTTCGCTGATCTGGCTGATCTATGGCTACAGCCTGGCGTTTGGGACCGGCAATCGCTGGATTGGCGGTCTTGATAAACTATTGATGGCGGGCGTGGAAGAAGACTCTCTCATCGGGGATATCCCTGAAACCGTGTTTGCCATGTTTCAACTCACCTTTGCCATTATTACCCCGGCTCTGATCGTCGGTGGATTTGCCGAGCGGATGAAATTTTCCGCTATGCTGCTGTTCACTGGCTTGTGGCTGACCTTGGTCTATGCGCCAGTCGCGCATTGGGTGTGGGGCGGTGGGTGGCTCGGGCAGATGAGTCTGTTGGATTTCGCCGGCGGCACCGTGGTTCATATCACTGCTGGCGTTGCTGCCCTGGTTGCGGCGTTGGTGATGGGGAAACGCCAAGGTTTCCCCGAGACCGCCATGCTACCCCATAATATGACCATGGTGGTGACCGGAGCCGGTATGCTCTGGGTGGGTTGGTACGGCTTCAACGCTGGCAGTGCGCTAGCGGCCAACGGCAATGCGGGAATGGCCCTGCTGGCGACGCATATGTCCGCCGCCGCTGGGGCAATGGCGTGGATTACGGCAGAATGGATCAAGTTCGGCAAGCCTAGCGTGCTCGGCGTTGTCACTGGGATGGTGGCCGGACTGGGTACTATTACGCCAGCTTCCGGTTATGTTGGGCCGGCTGGCGCCCTGATAATCGGCGTTGTCGCGGGACTTACTTGCTTCTTTGCGACCCAGTTTGTCAAGCGGGTGTTGAAGATCGATGATTCCCTCGATGTGTTTCCAGTCCACGGTGTAGGTGGCGTATTGGGAACATTGGCAGCAGGCGTCTTTGCCTCGACCGAGTTAGGTGTGCTTAAGGGGCAGGGTTTCGGTCCGGATATCACCAGTATGGGACAACAGTTGGGCGTACAACTGGTAGGAGTATTCGCAGTCCTTACCTACACCGCGGTCATCACCTTCCTCGTGCTCAAGCTGGTGGATGGAGTGGTCGGCCTGCGAGTCAGCCGTGAAGATGAAATTGGCGGTCTGGATATCGCGCTGCATGATGAGCGCGGCTATGATCTCTGAAGATAAACATCGAACAGATCCAACCACGAAAATTTATCTTGGCATCCGATTTATTCCGAGACCTCTTTTTTCCCATACTTGATTCAAGGAGATTTCAATGGGATTAACTCAAAATTATGACGATTTACCAATGAACTGGGTGGGAGATTGGGCGGGACGACGCGCTGTTCTAACGCCTCATCGAACCGCCCTTTATGACTCACTTACCAAAGAGAGCTACACCTTTCAGGAGATGAACGACCGGGCGTGTCGGGTAGGAACTTACCTAACCGATGTGCTGGGCTTGCGCAAGGGCGATGTTATCACATTGATTTGCCGCAACCGAATTGAATCCATTGATCTTTATCTGGCTTGTGGAAAATTGGGGATTATTTTAGCCCCGTTGAGCCAGCGTTTGAAAAAGCCGGAATTGGATGACCTAATGGCGCGTTTCCAACCTGGCATTCTTTTTCATGAGAATCAATTTGCCGAACTGGTTTCGACCTTATCGGTTCCCTCTTCGGTTCAATCGGTGATTAACATCGATGATGATCAAAGTATTTTTGAAAGTGTCATCTTGAAGACTGATCCCCGGGAGGTGAACATTCCACTGGCGATGAATGACCGTTGCCTGTATGTCCATACCGGCGGCACAACTGCGACGCCAAAAATTTGCATTGTGCCTTATCGGCAGATGGTCTGGAATTCGTTCGATATCCTTGCCACTGGTCTTGTCGGACTCTACAAAAAGGTGCTTATCACATTTCCATTCTTTCACATTGGTGGATGGAACACTTTTACGCCGCTTTTCCATGCGGGCATCACCAGTGTTCTGATGCGCGAATTTAATGCTGGCCTCGTGTTGGAACTGATCCATGAAGGACGCATCGAGAATTTTGGCGCGGTTGAAGCTATGCTGCAATTCTTGATTGCTCATCCAAAATTTGGGGAAACCGATTTTTCCCAATTGAGGACGATCACCACTGCCGCCGCGCCTTGCTCAAAAGCGGTGATGCAAACTTTCCTGGATAAAGGTGTGCCTATTAGTCAGACCTACGGGATGACGGAGGCCGGTCCTTCTAATTGCGCCTATATCGCGCGCTCCGATTCTCTTGAAGAGTTGCTTGCAAATTCGGCGAGCATCGGCGCTTCCATGTTTCATTGTGACGCCAAAATCATCGATCAGGAATCTGGGAATGAAGTCAAGCCTGGCGAAGTGGGCGTTCTATGTCTGCGCAGCCCGCATAACTTTGATGGTTATCTCCATGATTCGGAGCGAACCAGGAAAATTATCAATCAGGATAGCTGGGTTTATACGGGAGATCTGGCTATGCAGGACCAGAACGGATTAATGTTTATCAAAGGGCGGGCAGACAATATGTTCATCTCCGGTGGAGAAAATATTTCTCCAGAAGAGATCGAACATGCCTTAATGAAACATCCTGCCGTCGCGGGCGCGATTTGCGCTGGCGCTCCTGATCCAAAATGGGGACAAGCGCCAGTCGCGCTCGTTATGTTTCATGCTGGACAGAACATTACGGAAGATGAACTCAAAGTCTTTTGCCGGGACCTTTTGGCCGGTTATAAGATACCTAAGCATATCCGTCCAGTGACTGAACTACCGCTTACTGGCGCTGGAAAGTTAAACCGCCAGGCCGTCGTCACTATGTTTTCCTAGCGCTTCAACTGACGCCGTAATGGTGGCTAATCGGATAAGCGTTAAACTACGAAAGAGTGCAGGCCACAAAATTAGGAATATAACCAAACATCGGCCCGCTGCGCGCGGGCCGACAGGTGTTGCAAGCTGTCTTGGCGCGATCTAGACCTTCATGTAGATGATGATATAAGAATCTCTATCTCTCATCAGGTTGCATCAAGGATTAGGGATTAGAACATCGTCGCCATTCATCCTGGAGGCTTCGCGCCGGATCGCCCAGCCTTTCCAAACCAGATAGGCCGCCGGAATCACGACCAGGGTTAGCACGGTGGCGCTGACCATGCCGCCGATCATCGGCGCGGCAATGCGCTGCATGACTTCCGAACCCGTGCCGTGGCCGTACATGATCGGCAGCAAGCCGACAATAATCGTAGCCACGGTCATCATCTTGGGGCGCAATCGCAACAATGCACCCTCGATCACCGCTTCCCGCACATCAACCAAGGTTACGCCACGCCCTTCCGCCTGGGCAATTTCCCGCCGACGAGTTAACGCCTGATCCAGATAAACCAGCATCACCACGCCGGTTTCCGCCGCGACTCCGGCTAGGGCGATAAAACCCACGCCGACCGCCACCGACAGATTGTAGCCCAGCCCGTACAACAGCCAGACGCCGCCTAACAGGGCAAACGGCAACGTCGCCATGATCAGCACCGCTTCCCCCAACCGACCAAAGCTGAGATACAACAACAGGAAAATAATCACCAGGGTCACCGGCGCCACGATTTGCAACTTGGCCAGCGCCCGGCTCAGGTATTCGTATTGACCGGACCAGCGCAGCGAATAACCGGCGGGCAACGCCACCTGCTCCGCCACCGCCCGTTGCGCCTCGGTGATAAAGGAGCCGATGTCGCGGCCCTGAATATCCACAAAGGTCACTCCGATCAAGCGCGCATTTTCGCTTTGCAACATCGCGGGTCCATCAGCAATCTTTACTGCGGCGACCTGACTCAAAGGCACGGTCGCCCCGGTAGGAGTGACCATCGGCAGATGGCGTAACTGTTCCAGCGAGTCGCGCACCGCCTGCGGATAACGTAGATTCACCGGATAACGCTCCAAACCCTCCACCGTCTCGGTAATATTCATCCCGCCGACCGCGGTGTTAATAATTTCCTGCACGTCATTGATGTTCAGTCCCAGCCGGGCGGCGGCCAACCGGTCAATCGCCACATCCACATAGCGACCGCCCGCCACCCGCTCGGAATAGACCGAGGTCACTCCGGGAATGGCGCGGATGACCTGCTCCAGCTTCTCGCCGATCTGCTGGATAATCACCGGATCGCTGCCGGCCACCTTGATGCCTACCGGCGTCTTGATCCCGGTCGCCAGCATGTTGATCCGGTTTTTAATCGGCATGACCCAAATGTTGCTTAATCCTGGCAATTTGACGATGCGATCCAGTTCAGCGATCAAATCCGCCGTGGTCACCCCCGGCCGCCACCCGGCGCGCGGCTTCAATTGAATCGCGGTTTCAATCATGCTCAGCGGCGCGGGATCGGTCGCCGTTTCCGCCCGGCCCACTTTGCCAAACACGCGATCCACTTCGGGCACGGCGCGAATCAGCTTGTCGGTTTGCTGCATGATTTCCACCGCCTTACCGATGGAAACAGCGGGAAAAGTGGTCGGCATGTAGAGCAAATCGCCTTCGTCCAGATCGGGCATGAACTCGACGCCCAGGCGTTGCAACGGCCACCACGCCGTCACGGTCAACACACCGGCCAGTAACACCACGAGCCAGGGATGATGCAGCGCCAGGCTCACGAACGGCCGATAGCCGGCCATGAGCAGGCGATTCAGCGGATTGCGGTTTTCCGGCAAAATGCGTCCACGCACCAGCCCGCCCATTAACACCGGAACGAGCGTGATCGCTAATCCCGCCGCCGCCGCCATCGCGTAGGTTTTGGTGTAGGCCAGCGGCGCGAACAAACGCCCCTCCTGGGCTTCCAGGGCGAACACCGGCAGGAAACTGAAGGTAATGATCAGCAGCGAATAGAACAGCGGCGGCCCGACTTCACAGGAAGCCTGCTGGACAACGCGCCAGTGTTCCGCCGTGTCCCTGGGCTGCTCGTGTTCCAAATGCTTGTGCAGGTTTTCGATCATGACGATAGCGGCATCGACCATGGCGCCAATAGCGATAGCGATACCGCCCAAGGACAGAATATTGGCGTTGATGCCCTGCCAGCGCATGATGGCGAAGGCGGCCAAAATGCCTACCGGCAGACTGATCAGAATCACTAGCGAAGAGCGCAGATGAAACAGGAACAAGGCGCAGACGATCACCACCACCACAAATTCCTCAACCAGCTTCTCGCCCAGATTCTTCACGGCCCGCACAATCAAATTGGAACGATCATAGGTGGGAACGATCTCCACGCCTTCCGGCAGACCGCGTTGCAACTGCGCCAACTTGGCTTTGACCGCTTCGATGGTGGTCAGCGCGTTTTCACCGGCGCGCATAACAATAATTCCGCCGACCACTTCCCCTTCCCCATCCAGTTCCGCCGCCCCGCGCCGCAGTTCCGGCCCCAAACGAATATCAGCCACGTCATCCAGCAGAATCGGCGTACCTGCATCGCTCACCCCCAGCGGAACCCGCTGCAAGTCCTCGATCTTTTGCAGGTAGCCGCGCGAACGCACCATGTACTCCGCTTCAGCCAGTTCAATCACCGAACCACCGACTTCTTGATTGGCGTTCTGAATGGCCATGCGCACTTGGGAAAGGGGCAGGTTGTAGGCGCGCAGGCGATTGGGATCGAGCACTACCTGATACTGCCGGACCATGCCGCCGACCGTAGCCACATCAGCCACGCCATCGACAGATTGCAATTCGTATTTCAGAAACCAGTCCTGCAAGGAACGTAATTGCGCCAGGTCACGCCGACCGCTGCGATCCACCAGCGCGTACTCGTAAACCCACCCCACCCCCGTCGCGTCTGGACCCAGGGCCGGTTGCGCCTGGGGCGGCAGGCGCGGCGCGATTTGGCTGAGATATTCCAGGACCCGCGAACGCGCCCAGTACAAATCCGTGCCGTCGGCGAAAATCACATAGACAAAGGAATCGCCGAAACCGGAATAGCCGCGCACCGTCACCGCGCCTGGCACCGCGAGCAACGCGGTCGCCAGCGGATAGGTCACCTGACTTTCCACCACCTGCGGGGCTTGACCGGGATAACTCGTCTTTACAATCACCTGCACGTCGGACAGATCCGGCAGGGCGTCCAGGGGAATATGCCGCGCTGACCATGCGCCCCATCCGGCCAGCAACAGCGCCATCAAAGTCACCAGCAACCGGTTGTGAATCGACCAGCGAATGATAGCGGCAATCATGGCTGCGCCCTCGCTGAATCGACGGCGTCAATCTGATAACGCCCATCCTCGCCCTCGCTGATGCGAAAACGCATTCGGCTTTCCGACTGCAACCCGTCGAGCTTGACGCCCTTGGCAACCGGAAAATCCATAGTCATAGTCGGCCACTTGAGTTCAGGAATCGGCTCATGCGTGACGTTCAGGGTGTGCGTATCCCGTTCGACGGTATTGATCACGCCCTCGGTCCAAATCTCCGGCTTGGGCGGCGCGGTCAATCGTTTCAGGCTGGCACGGACGCTGCTTTCCGAATCGAGCAGGAACTGAGCGGAAGTGACCACCTGCTCGCCCTCCTTCAACCCTGAACGAATCTCCACCCGGTCGCCCGACTCGATCCCGGTCTCTACCGACCGGGCATCGAATCGGCCCTCGCCCAGGGCGATCATGACCCGTTGCTCGGTTCCGGTGGGAATCAGCGCCTCGCGCGGAATATGCAGGACGCTGGTTCGCGGTTCGGCATGAATCGTGACATCAGCGAACATATTGAATTTCAGCCGTTCGCCGGGGTTGGGAAAGCGCAACCGGGCGCGCAACGTGCGCGTTTTCGGATCGACATCCGGATAGATATATTCCACCGCACCCGCCCAGACCTCGCCCGGTGCGTGAGGCAAGCGCACTTCCGCTTTCTGGCCAACCGCCAGCCAACCAGCCTGTTGCTCGAATACTTCGACCTGAATCCACACCGTCGACGGGTCGGCCAGGGTCATCAACTCGGTTTGCGGCATGACATACATGCCCTCGCGGATATTCAGGGCGGAAACGATGCCGTCCTGGCGGGCATACACCGCGGTCAACTGGCGCACGCGCCCTTCCTTTTCCACTTGTTGAATCTGGCTTTCCGACACGCCCAGCGCCAACAGGCGGTCACGGGCCGAGACTTTCAACAATGAAATGCCGCCGCGCAGAGATTGCAGGTATTCTTCCTGAGCATTGGTCAGATCGGGCGCGTAGACTTCCATCAACAGGTCACCCTTGCGCACTCGTTCCCCAAGCGTGCGGACCTTGAGATTTTCCACCCAACCGCTGGCGCGCAGATGGACATGGCTGAGCGCGCGCTCGTCGTAATCGACATAACCCACCGTTGCGATACGCCGCGCCAGAGCGCCGCGCTCCACCTGGGCTGTCCGCACTCCCAGGTTATTCACCACTTCCGGGGCGATGGCGAACTCGGGACCGGCGCTGCCGCCCCCGTCGTCATCGGCGTAGACCGGAATGTAATCCATCCCCATATCGTCCTTGGCGGGCGTGTCGGAGAAGATGGTCGGATTCATTGGATGCCGATATTTGATCGGCTTGCGTTCAGGCGACGCAGTGACTCCACCCCCCGGCACCCTTTCCATAGATGAAGGAGGAGAGAGATTAAAATGGGTCAGCCAGAGTTGCAGAGCAGGCGCCAGCCCTACGCCGGCGCCAAACAGCAGTATGGCGACACTCATCGCCAGTAAAGTTTTCATCAAAGGGAACTCCCGAAAAAATCACACGGAGCGGCGTCAGGCCGCACTCTTGAACAACGGGCGATAATCAGGAGCGCTAGAGCCGCAGGACTCGGGAGCGTTGCAGCGGCGGAGGACCAACCGCCGGAATAAAGGGGTGAGGAACAGAATGACGGCGCGCGCCATCGGGCGGCAGCCACTCGACAACCCGTATTGGCGCGGGTTGATCCGGTTCATTCGCTGACGGCAAATACGTCTGGAGTCCGTTGTACTCGCCGGGCGCTTGCAGACAGGGATCATCGTGACAAGGCGACGATGCGGAATTGACAAGAACGTTGGCGACCTCATCAGGGCAACAATCATGGATTGCAGGTCCTGCGGGATCGGCCCCAGTCGGTAGGAGACAAGCGTGGGCGCGGAACGCCAGCAACAGAGCCAGTAGCAGGATCATCACGATATCGCCGGGTTGCCGGGCAAAATTGCGCCCACGCACTGTATTCAAACGCTGATCTCCAGAAAAAACCAACGGATTGGATAGTAAGCAGTGATTAGGGTTCCACCTCGGTCAGCGTTCCTTTCCTCGCTCGCTTGCGGGAGCGTGAACGCTTACTAAATGGGTTAAAAGACAACTGAATTGAACCAGCGCCGTCTTTACATCTATCACGAGAACATTTATATGAGGAGACACTTCGATCATTCGCCATCCGGCGCTCGCCTTAGAAAGGCAGCCCGGTCGGCGGCGGTCGGAATATGTTCAGCCAATCGCTGATACAATTCCTGCGGCGTATTCGCTTTACCAGCAATCTGCTTGATCAGTAACTTGGCGATGGGTCCCAGATACACCGCTAGATCGCGCCGGACGCTCTCCAGGAAGTTTTGATCGAACGGTCCCATTGAAGCGCTAACCTGACTACCGGTCAAGGAGGTTCCCTGGCTGCTGGCTGCCCCGGTCATGGTGCCGCCAATGACTCCGCGCATCCGACGTTGAAACAGCAAGCGATCCTGTTCGCCAGGTATCGCTTCAGCCAGCTTTTCCGCCAGATCCTTCGGGCTGCCGACCTGTTGTGCGGTTTTGCGTACCAGTAGGCGCGCGACCGGACCCAGGATTTCAACCAGCAAACGCTCAGCCTGAGCCAATAGGGTTGCATCCCAGCCGGGCAGCATCTGGGACAGTTGCGAGGGCGGCTCCGGCGTACGCACCGGCTCCACTCGGATCACTGTGGAACCGTCTGCGGCAACCTCGCGCTCTACCAACCGCAGATTTTCCAGCGCCCGAATAAATTCATCGGCATCCTGAAATCGCGCATCAGGGAATTTAGCCAGCGCCTTGTCAAATAAGGCATCCAATTCTGGCGGTAAGCGGGGATTAAGCCGCGTCGCTTGTTGCGGCGGTTCATTCAAGACCTGATACATGATCTCGCCGGCGCCGCGCCCTGGAAACGGTCGAACCCCGGTCAATAATTCAAACAAAACTACGCCGGCGGCATATAAATCAGCGCGCCGGTCCGCTTCCTGGCCGCTGAACTGCTCCGGCGCCATATAACCAGGAGTGCCCACCGCCGTGCCGACCTGGGTCAGGCTGCCCGACATCTCCAGTCGGGCAATGCCAAAATCCGTGACTTTGACCATGCCGTCAGCCAGCAGGATGATATTGCCCGGCTTGATATCGCGATGCACCACGCCTTGGGCATGGGCATGACCCAACGCCCGCAGCACCTGTAAGATGATCGCTACGGAATTACCCAAGGGCATGGGCTGGCGATTCTTGAGGAAATCGCGCACCTCCCGACCCTGCACGTATTCCATCACAATGTAAGGCGCGCCCTCCTCCTCGCCATATTCAAACACGGTGACGATATTCGGATGCAGGCAACGGCCTGCGGCGCGCACTTCGCGGCGAAACCGTTCCAGCCAGTCAGCGCCGTCTTCACCGCCCAGCAAGCGGCGATGAATAGTCTTGATTGCAACTTGACGATCAATGGCCGCATCGTGTCCCAGGTAGACCATGCCCATGGCGCCGCGACCGAGCAGGCCCATCACGCGATAACGGCCCACGCGCGGCGGCAGTGCGCCGCTGATCTCGCCGCTCTCGCTCATGCTTCACCCATTCACTCACCCAGCATTTTCAAGGCGCTCTCCAAGCTCAGACGCATCCGGTGGAAGGATTGGGAGAGCGAAGAAATTTCATCCGAACCAGCCTTGATGTACTCTGGAACATCAGCTTTACCCAAACTGACTTCGCTGGCGATCATCGACATTTTTTTAACCGGACGGATGACTACAAAGTGCAGCATGATATTAAGGAGTACGAGTAGCAACAGGAATACCCCACTGAGCAGGCTCATGAACGTCATGAAAGTCTGTTGAGCGCGCGCCAGTGGCACCGACATGGGCACCGTAACGATTTGCGCACCAATGATTTCATTCATTTTCCAGCCAAAACCGTTGTTGGCTCCATACATGGCGGTCATGGTTGCAGGGGCGTCTTCGACCCGGCCATGACAGACCAGGCAATTCTCATTGTAAATGCCCAAGGGTCGAGCCAGATTCAGCATTCGTCCGGTCGGAGTATCCCGCTCGACACTCAATTCCTTGCGATCGGCATTGTTGCGGAACTCATGAATGATGTCTGCTTCCCAGTCGGTAGCCCGGTCGTTAGGATTCGTGGGATTCAGCGCTGCTTCCTTGTAGGTGTATTCGGGGAATTTAGCGCGCAGCGCGTTAAAGCTTTGCGCTGCCGCAAAGGCAGCCACGCTCTCCGGGCGAAATTCGCGCTTCATCTGCAAGGTCAAAAGCGGCTGGATACGCTGAGCCGTATAAGCGCGGGCGCCTAACGCACTCTCCATCATGATTCGGGCATTTTGCAGCACCTCCTCGCGGGCATTCTGCTTGAGAATCTGGTCGGATAGATAAGCCGCCAGCGCCAAGCCAATCACGAAGGCCAATAGCAGCACCAGATTGAACTTCATGCGCAGACCCATGGACACACTCCTCGAAGTAGCAATAATTCGGTGGTTTATACTTAACCAGTTGGTTGACAGCCTTGCGTAAAACCTTCATGCGCTTTAGTGAACCCGACTAGACTGAACTGAATCGGGAATGACTGGGTGACTGGCCAGGTCGGCCAGAAGCGCAAATGAACGGTGACCTTCTGGCCGCCTCGGAATTGTTCAATCAGTTTGGGTACATCCTGATCGAAAACCAAAATCATCTTTTTATGGATAATTTGATCGCTGTAAACCGGCGGTTCAGTATCTACCTCCAAGTGCAAGTCGTTGAACGAGGCATCCAGTTCCGACTCCGTAATGACTTGCAGACTGGCACCATCCATGGCCAGGTAGACCGGTGTCGAGCCATAGCCGTCCGAAGTCGTCAAGGTTTCGCTGATCAGCAGACAACGCGACTGGCGAGTGACCGGGTCACGGTGCAGGGTTGCAGTCCAAGCCGATGCCGCCTGGATCGGCGTCAATGCTAAACTGCCGGCGAGTCCAGCGATCAATGCCAACCCCCGCCAAGGATGAGCGATCAAATTGCGCAAGGCGTCGGCGCATGGGTGGGTCAATATCATATTAACCTTCCATTTCAATGGTTTTTAAATTCAATCATTGTCAATGATAGTTCATCATCAATAATCTTTTCGACATTTTATGACTACATGCAGCAGCCGAATTTTTATGGGTTCTGAAAAAAAGGCCACCATCCGCGAATGATGACCTTTAACAAATGACAGAAATGGTTGTTAACCTTTAGCCTTTAGCCTTTAGCCTTTAGCCTTTAGCCTTTAGCCTTTAGCCTTTAGCCTTTAGCCTTTAGCCTTTAGCCTTTAGCCTTTAGCCTTTAGCCTTTAGCCTTTAGCTGCCTTAAGAGATTCCTTAATCCAACCATCAAAGGTTTCCTGATGGCCCTTGATCCAGGCGTCGGTATGACGTTCGATGTCGGCCATACTCTTTTCGCCGTCACGCATCCGCAGATTTTGCGCACTGATGTCGTTGGCGCTGATTTTCATGATCGAGAACAGCTTGGCGGCGGCTGGATTTTCCTGCGCAAACTTGAGGTTGGCGATAATGCGCTGGTTGTTGGCCTGGAAGCCATAGTTCTGGCCATTGGGCAAGGTCGTATCCACATCCTTGCGCTCGCCAGGTAGTGAAGAGAAAGGAACCTGTAACCAGATCACATCTTTGCCAGGGACCATGACGCCCGAAACCCAGTAGGGGGTCCAAGTGTAATACAGCACCGGTTTCCCCTGCTTGAAGCGGGTAATGGTGTCCGCGATGATGGCGGAATAGCTACCTTGGTTATGGGTAACGGTCTTGCGCAGGCCGAACGCGTCCAGTTGATGCTCAATCACCTTTTCACACCCCCAACCGGGATTGCAGCCCGCCAGATCCGCCGTGCCGTCGCCATTGGTGTCGAACACTGTAGCCAGTTTCGGATCTTTAAGTTGATCGATATGGGTGATTTTATATTTATCGGCGGTTTTCTTATCAATCAGGTAGCCTTGCAGCGCGCCCGGCGAGTAAACGCCTTCCCGGTAAATCTTGGCGGCACCGCCCGCCTTCTCGTAAAAATCGACGTGTAACGGATCCCAGTGATCCGCCAGGAACGTGCCGTCGCCGTTGGCGATCGCGACATGGGCGGTCGCATATTCGACTTCCTTGATCGGTTTAACGTCATAGCCTAATCGCTCCAAGGCTTTCATAACCAACAAGGTCTGAAAAGTCTCCTCGGCAATCGAACTCTTCAAGGGTTGAACGGTAATGCCCTTTCCAGGCAAATCCGCCGCCTGAATGCCAGTGGACCACAGACATAACATCAGCAAGGCGACAAAAAATGTTTTAAGGCCCATCCATCGAGCGATGCGATAGTTCATGCGTCTCTCCTTCTTTGCGAAGCAGGATTAAGGATAGGGCGCAGCAGCGCCCCGGCGGGGGTGACGCGTTTCCGCGCCGTCAATGACGGCCCAACAACCGATAAACGAGACCGGCTGGACCTTGTTGATACCAGTGACGAGCTTCTCGATGGCGGGTATCCGCGCCAAACGATTGGGTCAACCGGTCAAGAATAATGGCGAGCAGCACAATGCCCACGCCACCAACCGTCGCCAGGCCCATATCCAGGCGACCGATCCCGCGCAACACCATCTGGCCCAAGCCGCCCACAGCAATCATCGAGGCGATCACCACCATGGACAACGCCAGCATCAGGGTTTGATTGACGCCCGCCATGATGTTAGGCATGGCCAGAGGTATCTGCACCTTGAACAGCAGTTGTCGCGGACTGGCGCCGAACGCCAGAGCCGCTTCCACCAGATCAGCAGGAACCTGGCGGATGCCCAGGTTGGTGAGGCGAATCAGCGGCGGCAGCGCAAAGATGATGGTGACCACAACGCCCGGCACGTTGCCAATGCCAAATAGCATGACAATGGGCACCAGGTAGACGAACGCCGGCGTCGTTTGCATGGCGTCCAGAATCGGACGCGCAATCGCCAAGGCTCGATCATTGCGCGCCAGCCAGATACCCAGCGGCAATCCGACCAGCGTGCAGAAGAAAACCGAGGTTAATACCAGCGCCAGGGTCACCATCGCCTCGTCCCAGGCGCCGATCATCCCGATAACGACCAACGAAATCAGCGTGCCAATCGCCAGCCGACGTCCCACCATTTGCCAGGCCAGCAATACGAAAATCAAAATGACCAGCAGCGCGGGTATGGCCTGCAAAGCCGACTCAATCGAGGTCAGAATCGCGTCGATAGGCCAGCGGATCGCCTGGAAGACCGGGCGGAAGTTGTTCACTAACCAGTCCAGGCCCTGATCGACCCAGGTATTTAACGGAATTAGGGTATCCTGAAAGGGATGGACCCAATCGAATGTGGCGGAGTCCGTAGGAGCAGGCGAAGCCGTCAGCCAATCTGCTGTGTCCGCAGACGCGGATGGAGAGGCGGATTCGCCGCCGTCCCAGGGATTGGTTGCCGGCGCTTCGCTGGCGGTTCCCGCGGCGGGCGCTGCGGGAGATGTCGACTCGGCTGGAGTCGCCCAAGGATTGTCAGTGCTCATACAAATTCCTCCTCGCCGTTCAGCGCCAAGAGTAGATTGGCCTTGGTAATCACCCCGATATAGCGTTTTCTTTCATCAACTACTGGCACGCCGCAGGGCGCCTGTGCGACATCGGACAACAATTCATTGAGCGGCTTATCGTTTGGGATAAGAGGGATATCGGGCAGGAATGCCTCCTTGAGCGGAACGCCTTCGTCGTTGCCTGCCGCGCGCAGGGAATCAGCAGACACCACGCCATGAAACACCTGATCGGTTCCGACCACGTAGCCGAACTCTTCAAAACGCGAGGCGATTTGTTTCAGGGCAGCGCGGATGCCGGTGCCTTCGCGATCAATCAGCGTTGCGTGTTCGGTGCGCGCGACATCGTGGGCAGTCAATATCTTGGACGCATCAACGCCCCGGAAGAATGAGCTGACGTAATCATCGGCAGGGTTGCGCAGAATTTCTTCCGGCGTTCCCACCTGCACCACGCGCCCACCCTCCATGATGGCGATGCGATCGCCAATGCGCATGGCCTCATCCAGGTCGTGGGAAATAAACACGATAGTTCGTTTCTGCTGGGTTTGAAGATCCAGTAATTGATCTTGCATTTCCGAGCGGATCAGCGGATCGAGCGCAGAGAAAGCTTCGTCCATCAACAGGATGTCAGGATCATTCGCCAGCGCCCGCGCTAACCCGACCCGCTGTTTCATACCGCCTGAGAGTTCGTCTGGATAACTATGGGCATACGTTTTCAAACCCACCTGATCGAGGGCCTCCAAAGCGCGTTCATAGCGGGTTGCGCGCGGCACCGCCGACAGTTCCAGCCCAAACGAGGCGTTGTCGATAATGTTGAGGTGAGGCATCAGCGCGAAAGACTGGAACACCATGCTCATCTTGCGCCGTCGGAGGTTACGCAACCCTTCCTCGGGCAGGACGGCGATGTCCTCGCCATCCACCAGAATCTGTCCGGCAGTCGGTTCAATGAGCCGGTTGAGCAGGCGCACCAGTGTGGATTTGCCAGAACCCGACAGGCCCATGATGACGAAGATTTCGCCTTCACGGATATCGAAGCTGGCGTTCATCACGCCAACGCTCTGGCCGGTTTGTTCGAAGATTTTCGCCTTATCCATGCCCTGTTCAAGCAGTGGCAAGGCGATTTTGGGATTATCTCCAAAAATCTTGTAGAGGTTTTTGATCGCGATTTTGACGTTCATCGGCGGGATTCAGGTAGCGGTTGCGCTGAACTCGATTTTTGCTCATGACAATGCATAGATTGTCAGCGACGCTTCCAAGGCATCCTCGAAAATGGTCTAAAGAAAACAGCGTAACCTGATGGCTTATCGGCGCCCGGTCGATTCGGTCAAACCGGATCAGTAGGGCAGTTCAATGATCTTCCGATCAACACCAGGATTTGGCTAAACCCTGAATTAGTAACTTTTTAATTACAACTTGTATCTTTTAGTTTTACAACGCTCGGGTGAATTATGCAAACGGATTTTGCCGAAATTTTGCTGGATATGATTTTATATCTATGATTAAAAAAGGATAAAAAAATCTATAACCCTTTATAAATAATGGATGGCGTTCGTATTGGCCGAGGCGATCAATGATCAGCAAGAGCAATCTCGGGCAGTGGTCGTCCAATTTATCGAAACCTTTTAAGGTTCTCGTGAGTCATAAGTTCTCAATAACTTGTTGAAGTTGTTAAAATTCGCCTATTCGACAAGTTATTGCCATAGGAGTAAGAAACCAATTATCCTTCAAAGGGATATATGCTGTTCAACCCCAATGCTTCATGAGAACTTGTGACTCTCGAGTAAGGTTCGACGAGATGAAAACCCATCATGAATTTCATCCATTGCTCAGCTAACATAACCCACAAAGTCATTGGGATTTTGTTCCGTCTCTTGCGAGACGAATGTGCTGATCCAATACCCCGGAGAGAATCATCATGAAGAAATCGAATGCCCTTTTGTTGACGGTCACGCTGGGATGCGCCCTCCTGTCAGCGCCGGTGCTGGCGGCTGAGTCGAAGGACAGCGATAAGACCAGGGAAGAAGTCAAAACGGTGCTTAATCAGCATGATGAGGCCATGAATAAGCATGATCTCAAGGCGTTAATGATGCTCTATGCCGATAGCCCTGGTATTGTGCTTATGGGCACTGGGCCTGGCGAGTTCTGGAAAGGCAAGGCGGCGATTGAGGAGGCTTACAAACAGTTTTTCCAGGATTTCAAGCCCGGAACTTTTAAGCATACATGCCCAGAAACGTCCAGCGGCCACGATGGTAATGTAGCTTGGTTGATCGCTTCCTGTAACATGCAAGATGTGACTCCAGATGGAGAAAACCGCGAATATGCACTGAACGTGTCGAGTGTGCTCAAAAAGGAAAAAGACAGCTGGAAATTCCAAGCCCTGCACTTTTCCAATCTGACCAGCGGCGATATGCCGCCGCCCGAAGAAGAAATGGAAGAGGCTCCATCGCCGGAGGATGGCGAGCCAGCGCCGGAAGCCGCTCCGAAAACTCAGTAAACGGAAATCATCATGACCGATCAAAACGACATGCAAAACCTTGATTCGATCGATGCGCCGGACGAAGAACAACGACGCGCTTTCCTGCGCGGCCTAGGCAAGTGGTCGCAAGCCGTGATTGGCGGAGTATTGTTAGGCGGCGTCCTGGTAAACAGTCCGTCAGTCCGGGCAGGCGGCTGGATTAACCGCCGTGGCGGCTGGGGCGGCGGTTGGGCCAATCGCGGCGGCGGCAGCGCGGGCTGGATCAACGGCGGCGGCGGTTGGGTCAATCGTGGTGGAAGCTGGATCAATCGCGGCGGCGGAAGCTGGATCAATCGGCGTGGTGGCGGCAGCGTGGGCTGGATTAATCGTCGTTAAACTCCACTTCTAACTAAAGATATTTTTCCAATGATTGGCCTTGCGGGTCGCCGCCAGGATTGCCTGCAAGGTCTCGTCGTTTGACGTGAGAGAAAGCAACACACTTATGAATTTTCCCGGCGGTTTTGCGATAATCGATCAGCGAAATCCATGCGAAGATGAGCTATTCCAACCCCCTATAAGGAGTAATGCGCATGTCCGATACTAACCGCCTGTCGATCGATCAATTGAACCGCCGCCAGTTCCTAAGCACCCTGCTTGCCAGCGTCACAACGCTTGCCATCGGCGGCGTCAGCTCACATTCGGCGCACGCCGCCAGCGCCAGCGATCCCTTCACCCTGCCACCCCTGCCCTGGCCTGACGATGCCCTAAGTCCTTATATCTCGCCTGACACCATTGGCTTCCACCATGGCAAGCATCATCAAGGTTACGTAAATAATCTAAACAAACTGGTTGCTGGAACTTCCATGGCTGATCAACCGCTGGAAACCATTATCCAAGCCACCGCCGACAAAACCGACAAAACCGCAATTTTCAACAATGCAGCACAGATCTGGAATCACACATTCTACTGGAACAGCCTGAAACCCAAAGGGGGTGGCAAGCCGACAGGATCGTTAATGGAGCATATTGAAAAGGATTTTAATAATTTTGATGCATTCAAAACCGAGTTTGCGAGGGCCGCCGCCAGTCAGTTTGGCAGTGGTTGGGCCTGGCTGGTCAAGGATGGCGACAAACTGATTATCGTGAAGACCAGCAATGCAGATACGCCTATCGCTCACGGCCAGAAACCACTTTTAACCATTGATGTATGGGAACATGCCTACTATCTGGATTACCAGAACCGTCGGGCCGACTATATAGCGGCTATCATGGATCACCTGATTAACTGGGAATTTGCTGAGCAAAATCTGGCGGCATAAGACAACGAAATTCATTAACTATCCACTCCTGTGTAAAACGACTGATCATGGTCAAACCACAGGCGGCGTCCTGGACTGGACCCGTGCTGGCTCAATATGTTGTCCAATATTCAGATACTGAGCAATCCAGGAGGAACGGCGTATGCGCTTGATCGTGGGGATATCCGGAGCAAGCGGAGTCATCTACGGTATTCGCATCCTGGAAGCGCTCAAGGCGATGCCCGACATCGAGACGCATTTGGTGATCAGCAAGGGCGGCAAACTGAACATCGGATTTGAAACCGCCTGGGATGTGAAGGAAGTCGAGGCTCTGGCTGACATCGTTCATAGCGACCAGAATCTCGCCGCCGTCATCAGCAGTGGCTCCTTTCAAACCGGCGGCATGATCATCGCGCCGTGTTCCATGAAGACGCTATCCGGGGTTGTCAATTCCTACGCGGATAACCTGATGGTGCGCGCTGCGGATGTGGTTCTAAAGGAACGCCGGCGTCTGGTGTTGGTTCCTCGTGAATCGCCGCTGCATGCCGGTCATACGCGACTCCTGCACGAAGCAACTCTGATGAACGCGATCATCTGTCCCCCCATGCCATCCTTTTACAGCGCGCCCAAGACCGTGGACGACATTATTAATCATACTGTAGGCCGAATACTGGACTTGTTCGGCCTCGACAGCGGCTTGGTCAAGCGCTGGCAAGGACCGCCTCGCGATGCAGAACGGAAAGACTTATGAAAAGGTTCGATTAATAGAAAGAGGTCGAGCTACGCTCGAAAGCGGGATTGCGGAAAAATCTAAAATGGACTCCCCGGCAAAGCCGAGGGATTTCCGGTTATTAGTTAACATTAGGCCACATGACAAGTAAGGAAAGGTGATCGATATGGCCTTCGTAACCTGCTCCAGCCAAGGATTGCATGTTGGTTCGATTTTTTTGTTGCTGTGGGCATGGTTGCTCTTCTCCGGCGATCTCTGTTGGGCGTCGGAACCCGCAGTTCCATCCCAAGCCCCGGACAAGATTACTGTCGTCTACAGAGGTACCCCGCCGCTGAAATTCACCGACGCCACGGGCAAAGCGGCGGGGTTGCTGATCGATTTGTGGCGTCTGTGGGGAGAGAAAACTGGTATCGCGGTGCAATTTCACGAGGCATCGTGGGACGAAGCGCTACGCATGATCCGTGAGGGCAGTGCGGACGTGCTTGCAGGTTTTTTTTTTACGGAAGATCGTGATCGGTTTCTGGATTACACAACGCCGTTGATCGACATCGAATACTTGATTTTCGTGCATCCGACCGTCTTAGGCGTCAAGACACTGGAAGATTTAAGAGGATTCAAGATCGGGGTACCGGAAGGATTTACCCGAGAATTCGTCGCCAAGCATCTACCCCAAGCAGCTCTTGCAATATATCCAGATTTCGAACAACTATACCGAGCTGCTCACGAGGGCGAAGTACGCGTCTTTGTGTCCCCGCTCATCAATTATCAATATTACTTATATCGTAACAAAGTAGATCATAAATTCGACTACGATGCCAATCGACCTCTCTATATTCAAACGTACCAAGGGGCCGTTCGTGAAGGTAACACGGATTTACTGCGGTTAATCGACCAAGGACTTGCGAAGATCACTGCCAAAGAGCGCGCGACGATCGAACGCCAGTGGTTGGGGTTGGCTAAAACCGATACGCCAGAGATACTAACCGTCGCCGGAAGCCGCAATCTGCCCCCTTTCAGTATGCTTGGCGAGGATGGCGCGCCAGCCGGCATCGGCGTGGATCTATGGCGGTTATGGGCGCAAAAAACCGGCCATTCCATTCAGTTCCGATTGACAGATACTTCCAGGTCGCTGGCAGACCTTCAAGACGGGCGCGCAGATTTTCACATCGGGATGTTTCTGCCCCAAGAACACAACGCGGAACTCACGTTCTCCAAGCCTTATTTACGTGTGCCAGCAACATTGTATTACTTATTCGCCGAAGGAACACCGCGCTCAGTAGAAGACTTCCGCAGCGCCCGAATCGGCGTACAGTCCATCCCCTCCGCTGAGGTGTTTCAAACGCTGTTTCCGGAGGCGGAGCCAGAGCATTTCGAGAGCGTCGCTCAAATGGTCACAGCCACCGAGCGAGGCGACATCGACGCTTTTATCGCCGACCGCCCATCCACGGAACTGGCGCTGATCCGCTCAGGATTGCGCGGCGAATTCAAGACAGTAAACAAAGATCTGTTTCAAATTGAAGTACGGGCCGCAGTACCGAAAGACAAGGCTACCCTTGTTGAGGAGATCGAAAAGGGACTGGATATCATATCTCGTCGCGAGTTGGAGGTGATCCTGGGCCGTTGGCTGGGTGAGACCACCGATTACAGTATCTATCTACCCCGCCAGGATACCGTTCGGCTGAGTGAGGAGGAGCGAGCATGGATCGCGCAACATCCGACCCTGCGCGTAGCGGTGGATCCGGATTTCGCACCCTACGAATTCATGGACGAAACAGGTCGGCTCCGGGGGGTATCCGCCGACTTCCTGGAGCTGCTCGGACGGAAACTGGGGTTGCACTTCACTCATGTACCCACCCGGAACTGGAGTGAGACGGTGCGTAAGGGGTTCGATAAAGAAGTGGATGTATTACCGCTCATCAACCGCACCCCTAATCGAGAATCCCATCTGCTGTTCACCGACCCCTATTTCGTTTCCCAACAGGTCATCATTACCCGCAGGCAGCGCGAAGACATCCAGAGCGAAGCCGATCTCGCGAACAGCACGCTGGCGCTACCCGTCGGTTATTCCATCAACGAATACATCCACGATCAACTACCGACAGCACGGGTCATCGAAACACCCGATATTCCGACTGCGCTGCGGCGAGTTTCCGAAGGAGCGGCGGACGCTACTATTCTCAGCATCGGGGTTTCCAGTTACTGGATGGATCGCGGCGAAATCACCAACCTGCGCCTTGCCGGATCGTTTGGACGCGCTAACGCCTTCTCCATGGCTTGCCGCAACGACTGGCCGTTGCTGGTCGGTATTCTGCAAAAGGGTTTGGACGCCATTGGCGAAGACGAGCGACGTCGCATCCGCCGTCGCTGGATCGCCTTGCGTGAAGAGGATACGCCGTATAGGGATCTTGGCCTGACTTCGGAAGAACGCGCCTGGCTCGATCAGCATTCGACCATCCGAACGGGCGGCGACGCCAACTGGCCGCCTATCGAGTTCGTGGACCAGAATGGAATCTACCGAGGCATTGCCGCTGACTATCTGAAATTACTGGAAGGACGTCTCGGTATCGCCTTTTCGGCGATGACCAACGACAGTTGGTCGGCCATCCTGGACCAGGTTCAAGCCCAAAACCTCGACCTGGTCAGCGCCATTTCACGCTCCGAGGAGCGCGAACAATACTTGATCTTTACCCATCCATATTTTGCGGTTCCTTACCATATCTATATTCGTCAGGACGAAAGTGGCATCACCAACTTACGGAACCTGGAAGGGCTGACCGCCGCGATCGAAAAGAATTTTCATCTGCACGAGCGTTTGATTTTGGAACATCCCGCTATCCGGTTACTGGTGGTGGACAACACGCGGGAAGCGCTGGAGGCCGTGGCTTTCGGGCGGGCGAACGCTTACATCGGGAATCCCGTCGTGGCCGACTGGCTGATAGAGCACAACCGGCTTCCCGGACTCAAAACAGCCGCCACTGTGTCGGAGGTGGGTAAATCCGAGCTACGGCTGGGCGTGCGCAAGGATTGGCCGCTGTTGGCGACCGCGCTGAACAAAGGGTTAGCCAGCATTACCCCGGAAGAGCATCGGACCATTCGGCAGCGCTGGCTGGGCAATGCTTCGAAGGAAAAAACAACGCTACGGCTGACCGAGAGCGAACGCAACTGGTTGGCCGCGCATCCGAAGGTCCGCATCGGCATCGACAGCGCTTATGCGCCCTACAGTTTTCTGGGAGAGAACGGTAAATATCAAGGTGTGGCGCTAGATTTTATCCAACTGCTCGGCGATATGCTCGGCATCGAAATCGAACCGATCCCTGGCTTGAACTGGTCGGAAATCGTGGAGGGCGCGCGTGACCGGACGCTGGATGTCATCGCCACTGCGGTGCAAACCCCGGCGCGGAATGAGTTTCTGAACTTTACCGATGTTTACATCCCGACGCCCTACGTCATCATGACGAGCACCGCTGAAACCAGGATTCGGGAACCACAAGATCTGGTCGGTAGACGAGTCGCTTTGGTTGAAGGTTATGCTTCTGCACAGCGTGTTCTGCGTGAGTATCCAAAAGTCGATGCCTATTGGGTGAAAACGCCACTGGACGGTCTCAGAGCGGTTGCTACGGGAACTGCCGATGCGTATGTCGGCGTACTGGGTATTAATGTTTACCTATCGAGCAAATACGGAATTTCCAACCTCAAAGTTGCTACCGGGTATGAATTACAAGAGGACGGCCAACGCTTCGGTGTGCGCAAGGATTGGCCAGAGTTGGCTGCAATCTTGGATAAGGCATTGGTCGCTATTCCAGAAGCCGAGAAACTCAGAATTCTGCGGCGATGGATACCTGTCGAGGTCATGCCGACGACTCCGCAAACCCCTGTACAAAAGCTGAGACTGACTGCACCGGAACGGGCCTGGCTGACGCAACATCCCCAAATACGCCTCGGGCTGGATCGAGCGTGGGAACCGATCGAGTTCGTGACGGCGAAGGGCGAATACCAAGGGATCTCTTCCGAATTCATGAAACGGCTCGCTTCGATGCTCGACCTCGACACCCGCTACGATCCCGCGCTCAGTTGGCAACAGGTTACCGAAAAGGCCAGGGCGGGCGAGATCGATGTCCTGCCTGCTATCACCCCTTCGCTGGAACGGTCTCGGTATCTCAATTTCACCAAGCCTTACCTGCACTTTCCCATCATGGTGTTCGCCCGTAAAGAAACTCCCCTGATCACCGGTTTGGAAGATCTGAGCGAAAAACGCGTGGCTGTGGTTCGAGGTTACGTGACCCAGGAATACTTGATGCGAGATCATCCTGATTTGCGACTACAACCGATGGACACCACCGAGCACGCTTTGCGGGCGTTGGCATCGGGGAAAATGGACGCCTTTGTAGGTAACCTGGCGATCGGGAGCTATCTGATCGAAAAGCTGGGGTTCGGCAACCTGAAAGTGGCCGCGCCCACGCCCTACACCTTCGATCTTGCTATCGGCGTGCGCAAGGACTGGCCGGAATTGGTCACCATTCTGGATAAGGCGCTCGACGCTATCGGCGAAACCGAACGGCGCGACATCCGTCAGAAATCCATTGGCGTGCGCTACGAGATCGAAGTGAACTACACTCTGCTGTGGCGAGTGATGGCGGGAGCCTCGGTGCTTCTGCTGCTGACCTTCCTGTGGCTGGCGCAGGTTCGGCGTCAAAAAGCCGCTTTAGCCGTCGCCAAGGCGGATGCTGAGCAGGCCAACCGCTTCAAGAGTCATTTTCTGGCCAACATGAGCCATGAGATCCGCACGCCCATGAATGCGATTGTGGGGTTCGCTCACCTCGCCATGCAAACCGAACTCACGCCACGTCAGCATCAGTATGTAGATAAAATCAATACTTCCGCGCACGCCTTACTCCGAGTCATCAACGATATTCTCGACTTCTCGCGCATCGAAGCGGGCAAGCTGGCGATCGAACACACCCTTTTCTCTCTGGACGATGTGTTAGAGAATCTGGCCAGCTTGACCGTGATGCGCGCAGAGGAAAAAGGACTGGAAATCCTGTTCAACCGGGATCTGGAAATACCCGATGATCTGATTGGAGATGCGCTGCGCCTGGGACAGGTATTGCTCAATCTGGTGGGCAACGCCGTCAAGTTCACCGAACACGGTGAAGTCACGGTCAGCATCAATCTAGTGGAACGTGATGATGTGCAGGTTCGCTTGCAGTTCGCTGTCCGCGATACCGGCATCGGCATCGAGCCGCAACAGATCATGCGCCTGTTCGATGCCTTCACCCAATTGGATGATTCCACCACACGCCATTATGGTGGAAGCGGTCTGGGTCTGAGCATCTGCCGGCATTTGGTGCAACTCATGGGCGGCGAGCTGTCAGCGGAAAGTACGCCTGGAGAAGGTAGTTGTTTTAGGTTTAGCCTGCCATTCGCTGCTCAAGACACGTTCAAAGATCGCGCCTGGATGCCCGATCCCGATCTACGAGGACTGCGTGCGATGGTGGTGGACGATAATCCCGCCGCACGCCAAATCCTCAGCGATATGTTGGCTTCTTTCACCTTCGCCGTGAGTACGGCAACGAACGGACCCGAGGCCCTCTCCTTGCTGGAGTTGGCTGAAGAGGAACCGCAAGGACCATTTCGCCTGATCCTGATGGATTGGCGAATGGCGGGAATCGATGGTGTAGAAGCTGCGAAGCGCATCAAGCAGAGTGAAACTCTATCGCATATTCCGGCGATCATTCTGGTGACAGCGTATGGTCGGGAGGAAGTGATGCGCCAAGCAGACGTGGCGGGGCTGGATGGGTTCCTCATCAAGCCGGTCAGTCCCTCCACGTTGTTCGATACGGCGATCCGTGTCCTGAGCGGTGACGAAAGGGATACTGCAAAAGCGCCGGTCAAGTTGGCTCCGAGCCGATACCGGCTCACGGGCAATGTACTATTGGTGGAGGACAACCTTGTCAATCAGCAGGTGGTCCAAGAGCTATTGCAAAACATGGGAATCCTGATTCGCATTGCTCGAAACGGGCAAGAGGCTCTGGATATGCTGTACAAACATGCTTATGACCTGGTGTTGATGGATATCCAGATGCCGGAAATGGATGGTTACGAAACGACACGCCGAATTCGCGCTACCCCCGAATTCGAGAAGCTACCGGTAATCGCCATGACGGCTCACGCGATGTCTGGCGACCGCGAAAAATGCCTGGCGGCTGGGATGAATGATCATATCCCGAAGCCTATCGATCCGAATGGCTTGTTTAAAACCTTGAGCCATTGGCTCAAACCAGGCAAGAAATCGGACCTGGATGAGCATCGATCAACCAGCGCCGACGCTGAAGTGGCGCTACCGGCTCATTTGCCAGGCATCGATCTCCATTGGGGGCTGGAGCGGGTAGGCGGCAACCACCGCTTATTCCGTAAACTGCTCGCGGATTTCGCCATCAATCATGGCCATGCTCTGCCACTCCTGGAGCGACAGCTAAAGAGCGGCGACTGGGATAGCGCCCGGCGTGAGTTACATACCCTGCAAGGGGTCGCTGGCAACATCGGCGCCCAAGGGCTACAGCTGGCGGCGCGATCGTTGGAAACCGAGCTGTTGGAAGGTCGGATCAGCAATCCATCGGGCCTGCCGCAAGAATTTCGAAACGCTTACACGATTCTTTTCGATGGCTTGGCTAAACTGGAAGCAGGAAAAGAACCAGTGCTGACGATCATGACCGATCCGCATAGCGTCCGGACGGCAAACGATGACCTTGAGAGTCTGCTGCGCCAGCTGGGCCAGTTGCTGAAGGAAGGCGATCCGGAAGGGGCGAAAATGTTGCGCAAGATCGAGCGCCGATTGCCGAACCCAAGCCTTCGGGAAAATGTACGCCGGCTGGCGGACCAAATTGAGAGCTATGACTTCGACCAGGCTCTCGACACCCTGGCGATTTTATCCAATGAATTGATGAACCAAGACGATGAATCCATCCAAGCCTAAGATATTGATTGTGGATGACGAGAAGTTTTATCTCGACGTCCTGGTCGATCTGCTCAAGGAAGATTACAAGACAGTGATTGCCAAGGATGGAGAGCAGGCGCTGCGACGCGCCGCTTCCGATGCGCCACCGGATCTGATCTTGTTGGATATCTTAATGGAAGGTATGGATGGCTATGAAGTTTGTCGGCGTCTCAAGGCCAATCCCGCAGTTCAGAACATTCCGGTGATCTTCCTAACGGTCAAGAGCGAGGTGGCGGACGAACTCAGAGGATTCGAACTGGGAGCGGTGGATTATATTTCCAAACCCATGAGTCCGCCTATTGTCCGCGCTCGGATCAGTACTCACTTGGCGCTCAACGAGGCTCGCCAGGTGCTGGCGGATCAGAATCAGCTGCTCGAACGAAAGGTGCGGGAGCGTACCGAAGAATTGGATCGCACCAAATACGCGGCCATTTTCTGCATGGCTTCGTTGGTCGAGGCTCGCGACAACGAGACCGGCAAACACCTCCTACGCACCCAGAATTACGTCCGAGTCTTGGCGGAGGCGCTGAAAAACCATCCTCGTTTTAGGCATTACCTGGATGAACACACCATCGAATTGTTGTACAAGACGGCTCCGCTTCATGATATCGGCAAAGTAGGGGTACCCGACCGCATTCTACTCAAACCGGGTAAATTGGATTCCGAAGAATGGGTGTTGATGAAGAAACACCCCGATCATGGCTACGAAGCCCTGCTGCGGGCGGAACAAGAGATGGGCACCACGGATTTTCTTCAAGTCGCCAAGGAGATCATCTATACCCATCATGAGAAATGGGATAGCTCTGGATATCCGCGCGGCCTGAAAGGGGATGAGATCCCAATCGCTGGGCGCTTGATGGCCGTAGCGGATGTGTACGACGCATTGATCTGCCGGCGCGTCTACAAAAGTAGTTTCACTCATGAAGTCGCTGTTGAGATGATCCGTCAAGCAGCGGGCTACCACTTCGATCCTGATATCGCGAAAGTTTTCTTAGAGCGACAGGAAGAATTTAAGCAGATTGCTTCCTTATACGCCGATACCCAGAATTAACGATGGATCTACCCTGCAAGGCGCCAAAGCTGATCACCGAAGTGCTCAACTCCACTTTTTTCTGCAAGGATCGCCTCAAGAAGCGCCTGGCCTATCAACAGATCGGCAGTCTGGAGGAGTATATGCGGGTCGCCCAGGAGATCCGGCATGTGGAAATCTACCGGCGCACCGAGGACTGGCAAGTTTCCATTCATATCAGTGGCCAGGTGGAACTGCGTTCCGTGCAGTTTTGCCTGGATATCGACGAGCTTTACACCAACATTGATTAAGATGCCGGGCAACAAGCAAGTCACTACGCCTGTTCTTCGAGCGCCGGACTTGGCGAGTGGCCTGCTGTTTATTGCGAAGCGTTATAGTCGCTGATCACAAAGTTCTGATGCGGCTCCGCCCATTGCACCACCACGCTGTGCCCCGCATGCGGAAAGTTAGTCAGTGGATAGGCGCCAGTCGCGCCTTGCAGGAAATCCACCCCCAGCGTCGTCACGTTAAAGGTGACATTGGCAAATTCCACTCCGTCGGCGAAGACGCGCAACCGGTGAGTACCTGTTCCCAGGGCATTCCAGTTGAAGGTGTAGCCGAATCCATTATTAGCATCGCCACAAACTTCAATGGTGTCCTTGCGCGTTGTGCCGTAAGCGACTTTCTGCAGTTCCCCATCGTTGATTTGCACCTGTACGTTATCAGCCTGGCAAATCCAGCCGCGAATCAAGCCAATCCCGCTTTCAAAAGAATCCTGTTGCGGGCTTTCCAAATAGGCCGATGTCGTGGCCAACGAAACCGATTTGCCAGCTTGCGCGCTGGTTACGTTTTGACTGACGCCGGCAATCACAAAATTCTGATGCGGTTCGGACCAGCGCACAGTCACGTCGGTGTTCGATTGCGGGAAATCCGGCAGCGTGTATTCCCCACTGACCCCACGCAGGTAATCCTCGCCCAGGGTGGTTACATTGAAAGTGACGTTGGCGAATTCTCGATCATCGGCAAACGCGCGCAAGCGATGTTCGCCCGTACCCAGCGCGTTCCAGTTGAAGGTGTAACCGAAACCGTTATCGTCATCGCCACAGACTTCCACCGTATCCTTGCGCGTCGTGCCGTAAGCCACCTGACGCCGCTCTCCGTCATTAATCTGCACCTCTACGGTGTTTGCATTGCACACCCAGCCTCGGATCAACCCGATCCCGCTTTCGTAGGAACTCTGTTGTGGACTTTCCAAATAGGCTCTTTGCGCGCCCCCGCAAGCAGTTCCCGCAAACGGCAAGGTGTCCGGAATGATCTGAATGCCGGTGGTATAAACCTGATCGGGATTCGCCGGTTCGAGTCCGGCCACTTTAAAAGTCGCCTCGACCAGAAAAGCCGTCCAGCCGGTGGCGGGTCGCTGGACAGTGCCTACATAAGTACCGTCTGCTTCGCGGGTTAGAATCTGCGAGGTCCAGGCTGCGCCAATTTTTTCCAGACGGAAATCCCGCCCTTCCGGGTTGGTCGCCTGCCACAGTTTCACTTCCTTGGGAGTCGATGTCGGCGAAATCCGCAGCGTCCCCTCGCCTTCCAGCGCCCAAATGATCTGGGGACTGGTCTTGTTATCGAGAATATCGTCCATCCAGGACAGTCCAGCCATAATGACGTCTTCATTCTGTTTATGATCGGTGTTGGGCGTGTAACGCAGCCACTTGGGTCCTGGCAAACCTTCGTAGTAGAAGCGTGAAGAGTCGGAGGTAAAGAACTGATCCCCAGCGGCGTTGAGGATGAGTTTTGGCATGGTGTAGCGGTCACGATAGGCATAAGGATCAACGACCTGTAGCAACGCCTGCCCCTCCGGGGTCTGCATGCGACAGGGTAGATTGAACTCGACATAATCATTGAGCGCCGGCGCGTAGAAACCATAGGCCTCCCAGTGATGCGTAAACTGTTGGCCAAGATTCAGCATGTCAATGGAGGCTGGCACAATGGCGCGCACTCGCTTATCGACGGCGGCGGTCAACCAGGTGGTCCAGCCGCGCTTGGAACCGCCCAGCACCAGGAAATCCTTAACAGTTTTGCCCTTCTTGGCCGAAAATTCCTGAATGGTGTCCATGGCACGTACCGCGGCTTTAGTCATGGCCAAATGCACCGCCCATTCCGGGTCGCCAGTAGTCAGCGCCTTGTCCAGACTATAGGCCAGGATCGCGTCTTCCTTGCGTCCGCCATTATCCTCATCGGTAAAAAACAGCGGCTGGTTGGGCACCTGCCGGACTACCGCAATCACGACGCCTCTGACCCACGCAATAACTCCGAGGATCGGGTCGACCTCATCCATGGGCGTGTCGTTATTGTCGCCACCGTCGATGAGCAGGATCGCTGTGTCCGTTTCGTCGAATCCGCGTTCTGGAATAACAATCGCTACTTCGTGCTCCCAGATCGTGTGATCCACTTCGCTGGCGGAGCGCCATTGCTGGGACGTCATCTTGAGAAAGTGAGCGGTGTAAAGACCGCCATTTTCCGAGGCGTACTCGGTATAAGCATAATTCGAGTCGGGACGGGCCACGTAGCGATCCAGGGCTGTTTCCGCAGCCAACACCGTGAATGACAGCGAAGTCAGAAGCAATAGCCAAAATCCGGTGATGAATTTAACAAGACGGTTTTTTCTTTCGGGCATAGTGAAAGGACTCCAGTGATTAATCAATGGAAGGTGCAAGCGTGGTGGATTAGACAAGGGGTGAAGATGATTATCCCCTCCCCAGGCAAGAGCATGTTTGAGGGAGGGGGTTTGGAAGGATTAGCGTGAATTATGCGGCTTCACGCGCTTCGAACATCGGATGGTTGGCGCTGAAGTGTTCTAACACCTCCCGCCAGTGCCTCGCTTCCCCCGGATGACCATGCCGACTGGCGTCTTCGATGTCATCCAGAATGATTTGTCTGATGCGCGGAATGCCTCTGGCATCGTGAATCAGGCAGCATCCCATTTCAGCAGCGACGATTTCCGGCATGTGCTCGTGTTGAGCAATCGCTTCAATTTCATCTGCTTCCAAATCGCTAAGACCGACACAATCTTCATAAGTCAACATAGCGCACCTCCAGTACTTTTATATCCTTGCTCGGTTTATCCCTGCCCGAATCACCAAGGCGCCGTTTGCTTGATTTATGCGTGAGCGTCTTGCCGATCCCATGATGGAACATTCGCCTTTCTTTCCATTAGACTCAACTTCCATTTGATAAATTGTAGTACAAAAAGACATAAATTCAATAGGTGTTTTCCTGAAATGCATTCCAGCTATCCCGATTTTTGCTACTCATTTTGCTGTATCCCAGTAGCTTTTACCTTAGCCATTCATTAGGCTATGAGGTGGCCGATTTCCTGTCCTGCGCCATCATTCCTCTTTCCAAATTCTGGAGACTTGTATGAAAAAATTGATGATGACTGCTGCTCTGTGTTTATCCGCCACGCTACTGATTTCAGCGCCGGCTTTGGCTAAGAAAACCCAAATGCAAGATATCGATTTCGGCGCCATCACCTGCGGCGAATTCATGCAGGAAATGTCCACCAGTTCTGCCGAAGATGTAGGCGTCGTGCTTATGTGGATTGATGGTTATCTCAGCGGCGTTTCCGGAGATACTCTATTGAACTGGAAAAACCTGGAAAAATTTAGCGCTGACCTGGTTGCTTATTGCAAGAGTAAGCCCGATGTCAAAGTGCTGGACGCCGCCGAGGAAGTCGGTATCGACGATGAGTGACCCAGCATGACCTCCAAGCTGCTTTCAAATAAGCCTATTCCCCCGAATGAGCGGCTGATTTTCGCCCTGGACGTGCCGAACCCGACAATAGCCCAGGAACTGGTTGAGGTCTTAGGCGATGCAGTATGCTTCTACAAGATCGGGTTGGAGCTGTTTATGGCCGGCGGCTATTTCGAATTTATCGAATGGTTGCGCGCCAGAGGCAAGAAAGTCTTTGTCGATCTAAAATTTTTTGATGTACCGGAAACTGTTCGATCCGCGGTGCGACAGTTAGCCCCCTACGGCGCAACCTTCACAACCGTACATGGCAATGACGCCATCCTGCGGGCCGCCGTGGATGCAACGCGCGAAATGGGTGGCGAACCAGGTATCTTGGCGGTCACCGCGCTGACCAGCCTCGATCAAGCCGATCTGGAGGATCTCGGTTTCGCCTGCGATGCCAAAACCCTGGTGCTCTCGCGGGCGCGGCGGGCGTTGGCCATCGGTTGTCGCGGAGTGATTTCCTCGGGACTTGAAGCGGCGGAACTCAGAGAGAATCTTGGCGAGAAACTTCTGATCATCACACCGGGCATCCGTCCGGTGTTGAACCGCCCAGCGGATGATCAGAAACGCACGCTGGATGTGGAGGATGCTTTTCTAAATGGCGCGGATTATATCGTCGTGGGCCGGCCCATTCGTCAGGCGCCTGACCCCCGTGCAGCAGCAGCGGCGATTCAGGAGCGGATCGGCAGATTGTTTTGAAAAAGACGCCAGGCGTCAGGTTTTATGTCTGGCGCCTGATGCCTGCAAATCCTCGTCACTGACAGGCTTAGCGAGTTCAATGTCAGCATAGGTGTGCTCATGACACTCAAGGTCGCCGATAACCTGGGTAATACGGTCATAATTCAAAGCAATCCAGAAACGAAGCGCCGGCCAGTTGCGTAAACCGACCGCTATGCGAATTTCCTGATAACCCGCCCTGCTTGCCCGGCGTTCGAGTTCGGTGATGACTTCCCGACCGATTCCCCGCCGTTGCCAGCGCGGACGAATAAAGATGTGGCCTATATAAAGCGTTTCAGTCGTCGGATAGCCCCGATACACGCTGAGTAGCCCCAGCAATTCATCATCACCCTTGTTTCTGATAAGAAAGCTGTTTTCATGGGCCGAATGGCCATTCGGCGGTAGCTTGTCGTGGCGCAACACGCTCAGGGCGAGACGCTCCAAATCGCGCTCTGGGCCGAGTAACGGAAATATCGAACGGTTTTCAGCCAGGATCGTCGCCACGACTGGCAGATCGTGTTCGCGGGCTTCGACCAGCCGACAACGGCTTATTTCCCAAATCGAGGCAAGCAGATTCATATTCTCAACAGGACTCCGTGATGTAGCGGTCCGCCTCGCGCTGAGCGGGCACAGACCTTGAGTTCGGCAAAGGCGGATTTTCAAAATCACGGGGTCGCCCCAACGTGCTTTACAAGCATCCGATTGTAATATGGTAACCGCTAGGGGATGATTTGAGTCAATGGCGGATGAGTAATAAACATGATTTAGTAGGATTCTTTGATTCAGGCGTCGGAGGACTATCGGTGCTCGAACAGGTTCGCGCCGATCTGCCGCATGAGTCGCTGCTCTATGTGGCGGATTCAGGTCACGCGCCTTATGGCAATAAATCCGTGGAGTTGATTATCCAGCGTTCATTTGCGATCACGGAATTTCTGCTGGAGCAGCGCGCCAAGGCCGTCGTGGTGGCCTGCAACACCGCAACAGCAGCGGCGATCACCCGATTGCGAGCGCGCTTTGCTATCCCGATCATTGGCATCGAGCCGGCGGTCAAACCTGCGGTCGCCATGACTCGCTCCGGAGTCGTCGGCATTCTCGCGACCGGCAATACCGTGCGCAGCGTTAAATTCGCCCACTTACTCGACCAGCATGGTCATCGGGCGCGCGTATTGGTGCAGCCTTGTCCTGGCCTGGCTGATTGCGTGGAGCAGGGAGAGTTAAACAGCTCTCGCCCTCGCGCTCTGTTGGAGCGTTATTTGCGACCCTTGCTGAGCGTCGGCGTGGATACTCTGGTGCTGGGATGTACTCATTATCCGTTCCTCATCCCGTTGATCCGGCAATTAGCAGGTCCCGAAGTGGCCATTCTTGATCCCAGTCCGGCCATCGCCCGGCAATTGCGGCGCCGACTGGAAAGCGAGGGATTGCTGGCGACAGGCGATAGGATTGGTAGCGAACGCTATTTTACCAGTGGCGCTCTCGAGCTAACTGCCGAAGTCATGCAACAATTGCTGGGCCAGCCAGTAACGCTGGAATCCTTGCCCGAGCGCTTTCGGTCGGTTGAAATCTTCAGTCCGGTATCGCTCGCAACGGTTGCATAAGTGAGAAAGCTTGCAAGATGCCTTTATCTGGTTTGGCCTGTTCCTGACTGGCTATTAATTCACAGGATGTTTTGCTGACTCAATTCGTACTTGCTTGGCCGCCAGTCCCGCCAGATGAACCCGTCGCGCTTCGATCCTGCGCGCCCGTTCATATTGGCGACAAACTCGACAGCGCACCGCGGTTGTCCAGACATCGCCGCGCGCTTCTTCATACCACCACTGCTGCTGGGCTGCTGTCCAGACTTCCGCTTTCCCGCAGTCTTTGCAATGAAACGGTCGATCCTGATAGTAGCCGCGTTGGACAAAATCAGGGATACCATAGCTATTCGTTGATTGCAGACGGGCGGGAGTGACTACCACGACTCCAATGGGTCGATCCACCGGTCGCACATTGGCGCGGCGGGCCTGACGCTCAGCGCGCTGGACGCGACGAGACTTGATTTCCTGGCGGCGTTGCTTGTTGCTTTTCATTCAGATTTAGAGGATATCCAGCACACATCTTGCAATCTTAAGCTGCTGCGAGTTTCCTGGAGATGATGAATGCACAGGTCAGATGAAGCATGGCCAAATAATTCTTGGCTTGGCAAATTGAAGCATTGCAGGTGGATGAACGCAGCGAAATCCACCTCCGCTCCTCCGCTTGTCTCATTGCCAACAATCTTTTTCGTCAAGCTGTGGCATTTGCTACAGCATACTCCTCCTTTATAAAAAAAAACAATATAAGACAGCATATTATATATAGGCATGGCAGTTGCTAGGCTTCCCTCGCCGCCCGATCCCGGACGGTTGATTTCACGATTCCGGGGGAATCCAGATGGAACCGACTCATCAACTTTCAACCGCCAGCGCGACGCCCGCGCTTCATCCCTGCTATTCCCCGGACGCGCACCGGCATTTCGCTCGTCTGCATCTGGCGGTCGCGCCAAGGTGCAATATCCAATGCCATTACTGTAATCGTAAATACCACTGCAGCAACGAATCGCGCCCCGGCGTCGTTGCTGAATTGTTAAGCCCGGAACAGGCTGTCAAAAAGGCGCTGGCGGTGGGCGCAGTCATCCCCCATCTTGCGGTCGTCGGCATCGCTGGCCCCGGCGATCCCCTGGCCAATCCCGAACCCGTGTTTGCTACCCTGCGGGAATTGCACACCCAAGCGCCCGATCTTCTCCTGTGCCTGTCCACCAATGGGCTGGCGCTGCCGGAACATGCCGAAGCCTTGATCGATCAAGGCATTCACCATGTAACGATTACTATTAATTGCGTGGACCCGGCGATTGGCGCGCACATCTATCCGTGGATCGTCTGGCAGGGCCGTCGCTTGCGTGGTCAGGAAGCCGCGGCAACGCTGATTTCACAACAACTGCGCGGTTTGGAATTGCTGACCGCGCGCGGCGTCCAGGTCAAAATCAACTCCGTACTTATTCCCGGCATCAATGACACCCATCTGCCGGAGGTCAATCGGATCGTGCGGGAAAAAGGCGCGATTCTGCACAACATTATGCCTCTGATCGCCCGCGCCGAGCACGGAACCCATTTCGGAGTCACGGGGCAGCGTGAGCCCAGCGCCGAGGAGTTGGCGGCGGCGCGCGCTGCTTGTGAGAGCAATATCGGCATGATGAGTCATTGCCAACAATGCCGCGCTGATGCAACCGGCATGTTAAGCGCAGATCGCAGCGGCGAGTTCAGCATGGCCAAAGTCGAAGCGATGACCATCAATCCTCAGGCGGCGATGGCTAAACGCGAAGCGGTGCGCGCGGCTATTGTCCGTCGGCTTGAACAACCCTCTCAACCTTCATCCCAGTCAGTCGTCGTCCCGATGCGGCCCCAGGTCACCAGCAGAACCTTGCGGATGGCCGTAGGCAGTTTGAATAACCAGACTATTGACGCGCACTTCGGGCATTTAAGAGAGCTATTGATCTATGACGTATCTGCTGGAGCCGCGCAATTGATCGAGCGTCGTGAGATTGCCCGTTACTGTCACGGCGCAACGACCTGCGGCGATTCAGAGGCGGCGCTGGAAGGAGCGATCCGCGCCTTGCACGATTGTGCCTTGTTATTATGTTCGCGAGTGGGTTTTACTCCCTGGCGGGCCTTGGAAAACGCCGGTATCGAACCGAATAGCGAACACGGCGGAGAATTGATTGACGACGCGCTCCAGGCGGTTTACCTGGAGTGGCGGGCCAGCGGACGGTTGGCCGAATCACCGCGCCTGAATCAAACCATGAGCGCATAACTGAAGTTACTCAACACAAGGGAGCAATCGAAACCTATGGCGAAGGCGCAACTGAGCTTTGCAGATATTAATGTGACTGTCACAGTGCCAGCAGGCACTCGGGTCATCGAGATTTCAGACAAACTGAATTCTGGCATCGTCTATGGTTGTCGGGAAGGGGATTGTGGAACCTGTCTGATGAAAGTCGTGGAGGGCATGGAAAATCTGAGTGAGCCGTCGGCGCTGGAGGCCAGAATACTCAAGGAACACTTTGCCGGACGGAATACGCGCCTGGCTTGTCAGGCGCAAGCCTTGGGCGGCGACATCGTGGTGCGCCCGGCTTAATAACACAACTATTTTAAGGAGATTACGCTGATGCCAATGATCACTTTCTCAAACCCTGAGCATAAAATCAAAACCGTTTACGCCGCCGCTGGCAGCCATACCGAAACGGTTCTGAAAATTGCCAAGGCGAATCAGATTCCGATTGCCTTCGATTGCCAGGATGGCGAATGCGGCACTTGTTTGGTGAAAGTGTCGAGTCTCGACAAGAAACCGCGTATGAGCGGCCCGCCGACTGAGAAGGAAAGGAATCTGCTAAAAGAGCTGGGCAAGCTGACCGACGAAGATATTCACCGCATCCTGGTAGATGACATCCCGCCGCCCTGGCGGCTGGCGTGTCAGATGATTGTGCGGGACGAAGAAATCCTGGTCGAATATTGACGGTCATTGCTCATGGCGTCGTCGCGGCTCGCATCCCTGGCGCAACCCGTCAACGCGGATCCCCGGCAGGAGGCGTATGATTCCCTGATGAACCATTGTCAGGGCCTGCCGAATGATGACGCCCTGGCGCGAATGCTGGCGACGCAGGCAATGGGCGGCGGGTCGCTGCCCATTAGCCTGGGTTTGAAATTGGATGAGTTCACCACCCTCCTGGCCAGGCATTTCCCCAATGCCCCGCCGTTGATCATGCCTCCTCGACTTCTTCCACAATGGGATTCCCGATTGGTTGAGGAGTTGGATGAACTGATCAAACTGTTGCAACTTTATCAGGCCGGGCAGGATGAATCGGAGTCATGGATGAGCGTGATTGTCGCCACCGGTTGCATGGCTAACAACCATCTCTGGCAAGATTTGGGCCTATGGTCACGTCGGGATTTGAGCGAGCTGATGATCCGCAATTTCCCGACTCTGGCGGCGAAGAACGACCGCGATATGAAATGGAAGAAATTTCTTTACAAGCAACTGTGCATCCAGGAAGGCGTCTATCTCTGCCGCGCGCCCTCCTGCGCGGTCTGCTGTGACTATGCGCGTTGCTTCGGTCCTGAAGAATAATGTTGTGTTATCCTTGGCAAAGTTTCACTGATCTTTTCCCCGTTTGCCCTGTCTTTCGGAGCGCCCGCCATGGATTACACGATTCAGACCATCCTCTATGCCACCGATCTCGGTCCGTACGGACCGGATGTATTTAACCACGCCTTCTCCCTCGCTAAGCAGTACGGCGCCAAAATCCACATCGTCCATGCCCTGGAACCGATGAGCGACTATGCGCAGTCGCTGGTTGAAACCCTGGTGCCGCCCGACACCCTGAAAACCTTGCATCAAACCGGCTCTGCGCAAGTTAACCAAGAAATGCGCCGACGTCTGGAGAAATTCTGCGAAGAACATCTACATCCAGAAGCAGAGAGTGTGGTGGCCGACATGCGGGTCGTTGAGGGACATCCAGCCCAGGTGATTCTGGATGAAGCCAAGCGAATCAACGCCAATTTAATTGTTCTCGGCTCCCATGGTCAAACCGCCCTGGGAGAAATGTTCATGGGTTCGGTCGCGCATAAGGTGTTGATCAAGGCCAGACATCCCGGCATCCCAGTTTTCCTGGTTCCTATCGACCGCGTTTAAACGCAAATTGATCTATCCTCGACTTTGGCCATTTTGACGTTTTGAGGCGATGAGGAGGTCGGTAGAGGCGCCGACTGAGAAACAGTATAAGGTTGAAGTCTTTGTGGCCTAGTAATTCCTGGACCGCGCCGATACCGTAGCCTGATTAGTGAGAATCACCCCTCGGTTAATAAGCGCCTGCCGAAGCGCTTGATCGTCGTTGGGGTTCACAGAACGGGTAATATCCCATAAAAAATTCACCCGAAATCCAGCGTCAACTGCATCCTCGGCTGTCCAACGAACGCAAATATCGCGCGCCAGGCCACAAACATAGACTTCGCTAATGCCCCGTTCTCGAAGATACCCAGCCAGACCAGTCGGTGGTCGTTCGCCATTGATGTTCCAATTGTTGCGAAAGCCACTGTAGGAATCGCATTGAGGGTCCATGCCTTTGCGGATAATGGCGGCTACCTTGTCCCAAGGCAACTCCGGATGCAGCTGAGCACCTGCCGAACCCTGGACACAGTGATCCGGCCATAGGGTTTGCGGGTGGTCATAGAGTTCGATGGTCTCGAAAGGTTTTCGAGCAGTATGGCTGCTAGCGAAGGAGATATGTCCCGGTGGATGCCAATCCTGTGTGGCGACCAGCAATCCGAACAGGTTCGAATTCATTAAATGCCGCACTGGCTCTACAATTTCATCGCCTCCTTCCACCGCTAAAGCGCCGCCTGGCATAAAATCGGGTTGGATATCCACAAGCAACAAAGCTGAATGTTGATGATTCATCAATCCTCTCCTGTTTTGGAAATGGCGTTCAATTCTTATGTTCTATCAACTTGAATGGACCGACAATCGGCAGCATGTTTGCATCGTAGGCCGAACCATTATACATGTCGTCGAAACCGAAAATTTGGCGATGAATTTGCGCTCCCCGTCGTCTATCTCGGCCCGCTGGTAACGCAATTCATGTGCAAATATCCGACAGGAGGTAATCGCCCATGGCGTGGCCCGAAACCAGTCAGCGAACTCAAAATTGGCGTTTCTGGCGAATGATTACATGCTGCTGGCTAAGCTTGTGGGCGCAGCTAGCGGGAGCCGACACGCCGATCCTGGCGCGGGTGCTGGCCGTGGAAGCCGACAAAGTCACCCTGATTGCTGAAGATCGAACTGGCTCCACCCCACATCGCTGGAGCATCCGTTTAGGCGACATGAACGCCGCCTTAGGGTTGGCGCCTGGCGTCCTGGTGCATCTCTGGGAACAGCCAGGCGGTCACGACCCATCCACGCTGCATACCGTGCGCTTGACTACGATTCCCGATCGGACTTTGACCAGTGACCGTACAGGAGTGCGTTTTCGATTAAGCCGTGGTCTGAGCGACAGCGCGAATAGCAATTCCACAGGTGGAATGGGGAGCGCCGGTAGCGGTGGTCATGGCGGCGGTGGCGGCGG
>Ga0209607_1000042_pt1 | contig 96915 bp, 89 predicted proteins | sample AD_UKC117_MetaG_FD_184413 | JGI IMG/M metagenome (GOLD analysis project Ga0209607, IMG submission 184413) | Active sludge microbial communities of municipal wastewater-treating anaerobic digesters from Hong Kong - AD_UKC117_MetaG (SPAdes)... | ecosystem: Engineered > Bioreactor > Anaerobic >... | reverse complement strand
TGGTGTACGTGCCGTTCGGCTGGGACCGATTCCCGGCCAAGCCAGAAGGACCTTTGCTGTGCCATGACGCCTCGGGACGCCGGGTGCTGGATGTGCGAGGCGTTGGCGCACCCGGACGCGAAGACCTGCTCGCCGCGCGCGACACCGAAGAGGCTGGCGAAAGCTTGCGACTGCTCTACGTAGCGCTGACCCGCGCAAGTAGTTCCGTGGTGATGCACTGGGCCGCCAGCGCGAAGAACACCGGGTGCTCACCGCTGCATCGTCTGCTGTCGGCCCGGGAAGCAGGCTCAACAGATCCCAAGCATGCCTACAACGTGGACCAACCGCCGGTCATAGCGTCCCCATGGGTCGCGGTGGAATCCGTGACCGGTGCGCGACCAGCGCAGTGGCAGCCGGCCCCCGTTCCGCTGCTGCCGCTGGACGTCGCGCCGTACACCCGACAGGTCGACACAGCCTGGCGGCGCACCTCGTACTCCGGGTTGACCGCCTCGCTGCACGACGTCGAACGAGGTCCGGGCGGGTTCCGCGAGGACGAACCCGACGAGATCGCCGAAGAGATCTCGGTACCTCTCGATGGCCGGGCACTGGCATCGCCGTTCGCCGACCTGCCCGCCGGGGCCGCCTTCGGAACCCTCGTCCACGGCGTGCTGGAAACCGTGGACACCGACGCCGACGACCTCACCGAGGAGGTGGCCACCCGGTGCCGTGAGCGACTGGTGGCATTCCCCGTCGCCGGGGTGAATACCGATGCGCTGGCTGAGGCGCTCATGCCCGCGCTGAACACACCCCTTGGCCCCCTGGCCGGCGAACTCTCGCTAGCCGAATTCCGAACCGGCGACCGCCTCGCGGAACTCGACTTCGAACTGCCCATGGGCACAGTCGCCACGGCACGTCTGGCGGATCTGGCCGACCTCCTGCAGCAGTACCTTCGCGCCGATGATCCGCTGCACGACTATCCAGAACGACTGCGAATCCCCGCGTTGCGCGACAGCACGCTGGTCGGCTACCTCAGCGGGAGCATCGACGCGGTGTTGCGAGTACCCGGCCCGCGCTTCCTGGTCGTGGACTACAAGACCAACCTTTTGCGCGATCCGGCCCGACCGGGCGTTGAGGCACTGGTCGAGGGTTACCAGCCGCCGGCACTGGCCAGGGCCATGATGGACGCTCACTATCCGCTGCAGGCCCTGCTCTACAGCGCCGCGGTGCACCGGTTCTTGAGGTGGCGGCTGCCCGGCTACGACCCGGACATCCATCTCGGTGGCGTCTTGTACCTGTTCGTGCGCGGAATGGCCGGACCGGCCAGTGGTGGCAGCGGGGTGTTCTCCTGGCAGCCTCCAGCTGCCCTGATCGTGGAACTCTCCGACCTGCTCGACGGGCGGCAGCGATGAACAGCCATCTGGATTTGGGCCTGCTGGAGCCGTTCCACACAGCGGGCATCCTGGACGTTCCCGACGTCCAAGTGGCTGCGGCGCTGACCCGGGTCGGCGGGCGCGCACTCACCGACCCGGACGATGCCGCGGTGGGCCTCGGGGCCGCGCTGTGCGTGCGAGCCCTGCGAGCCGGTTCGGTGTGCGTGGATCTGCGCGCCGACCCGCAGATGTGGGCACCCGATGATGAGCAACCGGTGCCGTTGCCGTGGCCCGACCCGGACTCCTGGATATCGAGCGCGGCCGATCACCCTCTTGTGGCCCACGGGCCTGACGCCGCGATCGACCGGCCGCTGCGACTGGTCGGCGACCTGCTGTACCTGCAGCGCTACTGGCTCGACGAGCAACAGATCCGCACGTCGGTCCAGCAACGCGGCCAGGTGCCATCGGTCGATGCCGAAGAGCTCGGGCACGAACTGCGCCGATTGTTTCCCGCCCCCGGTCCCGATCGGCAGCGTCTGGCGGCGGCGACCGCCGCGCTGCGTCGGCTCGCGATCATCGCCGGTGGGCCCGGCACTGGGAAGACGACGACAGTGGCCCGGATCGTGGCTCTGCTGCGCGGCCTGGCACCTGCGACTGTCGCCTTGGCAGCACCCACCGGCAAAGCCGCCGCACGGCTGCAGGAAGCCGTGGCCACTGCGCTGCAGGGCATGGATCCGGCTGATCAGGATCGTGTGGGCCCGTTGTCCGCATCGACGCTGCATCGGCTTCTCGGCTGGCGTCCAGACTCCCGGGGCCGGTTCCGGCACGACCGAACCAATCCGCTGCCGCACGACGTGGTGATCGTCGACGAGACCTCCATGGTGTCCCTGCCGATGATGGCTCGGCTCTTGGAGGCAGTCCGTCCCGACGCCCGGCTCATCCTGGTGGGAGACCCCGATCAGCTGGCGTCCATCGACGCGGGCGCAGTGCTCGGCGACCTCGTGGGATCGCCAGCCGATGAGGCTCGCAGCGAGTTGGCAGATGCGCTGAGGCAGGTGTGCCCGGACGACGCCGACGCAGCCGACCGGGCGGCTGCGAGCGGGGTTGTCGTCCTGGACCGCAACTACCGTTTCGCGGGCGCCATCGCAGGTCTGGCCGCAGCGATCCGGGCCGGTGACGCCGATCAGGTTCTGGAGATCCTGCAGGTCGGGCACGACGATGTGCAGTTCCTGGACCCATCCGACCCGGCCACCGCGGAACTCGTCCGGGCTGAAGTCGTGGCGCAGACCCGGCAGGTTGTCGAGACTGCGGCAGTCGGTGATGCGGCCGCGGCTGTCGCCGCCCTCGAGGCACACCGAGTGTTGTGCGCGCACCGCCAGGGACCTTTCGGCGTCGGCCACTGGGACGACCAGATCGCAGCCTGGACCGAACACCTGATCGCGCGCAGGGCCGCCGGTGATCCGTGGTACGTGGGGCGCCCGCTGCTGGTCACCGCCAACGACTACACCGCCGACCTCTACAACGGCGACACCGGAATCGTGGTTGATGCCGGCCACGGACAGGTGCAGGCGGTGTTCGCACGGGGTGCGGTTCTCGTGCGCCATCCGGTGTCTCGTCTGGACACGGTGACGACCCTGCGCGCGATGACGATCCATCGCGGTCAAGGTAGCCAGTTCGACGCAGTCACCGTCGTTCTTCCGCCCCCGGAATCACGCTTGCTCACCCGCGAGCTCCTCTACACCGCCGTCACAAGGGCGCGCAGCCGGATCCGCATCGTGGGAACGCAGCAGGCGGTGCGGGCAGGTGTTCAGCGGCAAGTCCGCCGGGCCAGTGGGTTGCAGGTGGCGCCGGACTGACGGTCACACCGGAACGACAGCCTCGGCCGCCCGATCCGCCCGCCGTTTGATCAGGAACCCGAATCCCGCGGCGATGAAGAACATCAGCACGCCGTAGATCGCGGCCGGCAGCGACATCTCAGTGCTGAGCAGGACGGACTGCGCGACCACGATCGCCAGCGTCGCATTGTGGATGCCCACCTCGAACGCGGTCGCGATCGACTCCCGCTCGGTGACCTTGAACATCCGCGGCACGAAGTAGCCGATGGTCAGGCTCAACGCGCAGAACAAGGTCGTGATCCCGGCGAGCGCCGCGAAGTTGTCGAGCAGCAGTTCCAGGTTGCTGATCACCGCACCCACGATGACCAGTGCGAGGATCACCGCCGAACCGATCCGCACTGGCTTGTCCATGCGCTGCGCGAACGCCGGGCGCCACCTGCGGATGAGCATGCCGATCAGCACCGGCAGCAGCACGATCGCGAACACCTCGACGGTCTTCTGGAACTGCAGGCCAACCCGGTCACCGTCTGGGGAGAAGAAGGCGATCGACAGGTTCACCACGATCGGCAGCGTGAACACGGCAAGCACCGAGTTGATCGCGGTGAGACTGATGTTCAGCGCGACATCCCCACGGAACAGGTGACTGTAAAGGTTGGCCGTCGTGCCACCGGGTGAGGCCGCCAGCAGCATCATGCCGACCGCGAGGATGGGCGGCAGCCCGAACAACTGCACGAGCCCGAAGCAGATGACCGGAAGCAGCAAGACCTGACACGCCAGGGCGATGCCCACCGCTTTCGGATGTTTGGCGACCCGCGCGAAGTCACCGGTCGTCAGGCTGAGCCCGAGGCCCAGCATGATCAGTCCGAGTGCGATGGGCAGCAGTGTGGTTTCCATCGTGGCTCCGCGTGTGATCGGCGTCGGGGTTTGCCTGAGCGTAGTACAGTCCGACGATTCAGGCAGGAAAATTCAGGCATGAGGCGGCGCTGACGCGATGCGTTCCTCACTTCGTCATCGGGCAACCCCCGAATCTTCGTCGCTAATGGTGTCCGGTATGCATAGACGCACGGCCACGGTTCTCGTGGTGGGCTTCGTGGCGATTCTGGTGGGAGCGCTGCTGGCGGCCACCGCGTGGAAGCCGTTGCAGGCCACCCCCGGCGACCCGACCGCGGGCAGTCAGGCGCCCTACGACGGCACGCTCGCGATCGAACCCACGGCCTTCTACGACCCGCCGAGCCCGTTGCCCGATGTCGCACCCGGAACCCTTCTGCGCTCCGAGGAGATCAAAGAGGTACCCGAGGGTGTGCAGGCGTGGCGCATCCTCTATATGTCCAAGGACAACCAAGGCAAGCCGATCGCGATCTCCGGCTACTACGCCGAACCCACGCGACCGCCCGCCACCGGCAACAGGTTCCCGCTGATCGCATTAGCCCACGGAACGACCGGTGTCGGACGCAAATGCGGGATGTCGCAGGGCCCCTTCACCGAGAAGAGCCCCGGAAATGAGTACTGGCTGTTCCTCGGGGAGTCCATCGTCGACGCCGGCTACGCGATCGTGGCCACCGACTACGAGGGAATGGGGGCTCCGGGAAACACCCCGTACCTGCTGCGCAAACAGGCCTTCGATGTGCTCGATTCCTTGCGAGCGGCGATCCACCTGGGCACCGGCTACATCGACACCGCGAACCTCGGCATGATCGGGCACAGCGAAGGCGGCTATGTCGCGCTGACCGCGGCGGACCAAGCCGCCGAGTACGCACCGGAGCTGAACCTGCGCGGGTCGGTGGTTCTGGCCCCTGGGGTGCTGCCTCCCCTGCCTGCGGCGGTGGCCACTCTCACCGGACAGACCGCCGACGAGAAGGCCAGTCCGCGTAGCGGCTACATCACGACGCTTTCGCAGTCCTGGTTGCGCAACTACCCGGAGCTGACCACGCCCGAACAGTGGTACACCGACGTCGGCATGGACGCCGTACCCCAAGCCGCGGAGCTGTGTCAGGGCGCCATGGTGGATCTGCTCAGTGACACGTTCGGCACCTACTTCCGCACGGACCTCCCGTTGAACGTGGTGAAGATCGCGGCGCTCAATCCTCCGCTGCTCAACAAGAGCGAGGTCCCGCTGCTCATCCAGCAGGGCCTGCAGGACACCGGCGTGGTGCCGCCCGCAACCCGCGGATTGGCTGCCGAGGCCTGCCGTCTGGGTGACATCGTCGAATACCAGGAGTTCCCGGACGACGTACACCGCTCCGTGCAGTTCACCGGCCGAACCGCCTACATGGACTGGTTCGCCGATCGCTTCGCCGGTGAACCGGCCCCGAACCAATGCCGGGAGTTGCCATGATCGCCGCCGTCTTTGTTGCCGTTGTTCTCGGAGTACTGGCCTGCTACTCCCTGATCGGCCGCAGCACCGTGGAACCGGGGCTTGAGTCGACCTTCCTGTTGGGCCTGGGAGCTTTGGCGGTCTCCGGTGCCGGTTTCTCGGCGATCACGTTGCCCTGGGCAGTGGGTATGGCCCTGGCCGTGGGGGTTGGCCTCTTGCTCGCCCCGCGTGTTCTCGCCTCTCCCAGAGGGCCGTTCGCAGCAGCCGTTTCGATGACTGTCGGACTGGTGATGGCCGCCGGTATCGTGCGCTGGCTGGTGCCGATCGCCGCCGACCTGGCCAGCCTCAGCAGCTGGACCCTCGCACTGGCGGTGATCGCCGCGGCTGCAACCTGGGCAGTGGGACAGAAGGGAACGTGGCTGCGGACCGCGTTCTGGGTCAGCATTGTGACTGCGGTCCTTTTCCTACTGGCGGGACTGGCGCTCGGCGCGCCCGCGACCTTGACATCGCCGTTGGTCGAGACTGACATCAACATGACCACCGGAATCGTGTGGCTGATTGCAGTGGCTTATTTCTCGATGTTGCATCCCTCACCCCCGCGCTCTGCCGCCGGCGTTCTCGCGGTGGCTGGTGCATTGTTGTTCGGCCTGATCGGACTGCTCTCGCTGCTCGCCGGGGTCATGTTCTTTCCGAACACCGGACTGTTCACCGTCGTCGGCTACGCGAGCATCGGGACCGGGCTGCCGGGTGCGGTCCTGGCTGCTCTGACGCTGGTGGTCGCCACCGTCGCGCTGGGCCTGATGATGCGGGTCACCCTGGCACCGTGGCAGGGTTTCGAGGCCCCGTTCCGACGACTGAATCACCCGAGGTGGCGTGTGTCAGTCGTCGCGGGGCTGGTCGGTCTACTGTCGTTCGCTCCCGTCCCCATGTGGGTGTTGGTCGGGCTGTCGGTCGTCTTCGGTGTCGCTGCGATGATCGCGGACCGGCGCGAGATCCACGTGCGTGTCGGCTGAGGGGCACCCCCCCGGCGCCAAACCCGCGAAATGACCCGCTAGTTGCCCGATGACCCGCAAACTACGGGCTACTGGGCAACCAACGGGCCATCCCAGCCGATTACGCAGGGTCGCGAACGATCGGACAAGTCATGCAGTGGCCACCACCACGGCCACGACCCAACTCCGCGCCCACGATGGTGATCACCTCGACGCCTTCCTTGCGCAGCAGGGTGTTGGTGTACGTGTTGCGGTCGTACGCGAAAACGACGCCCGGCTCTGCGGCGACCAGGTTCGCACCGCTGTCCCACTGGGTGCGCTCACGCATGTAGTCGCTGCCCCCGGTCTCCACGATGCGCAGTTTCGGCAGGCCCATCGCACTGGCAACCGCATCCACGAACGGCTTCTCCTCCTTGACCAGTTCGACGCCGCCGTTGTCGGCTGGGTAGTAGGAGAACGCATCGATCTTGGACACGATGTCCGGGTACACGAGCGCGAGGTCGCGATCGGCAAACGTGAACACAGTGTCCAGGTGCATCGCGGCCCGCAGCTTCGGCATGGCCGCGACCATGACCCGGTCCACCGCCCCCTGATCGAACAGGGCCTTGGCCACCTGGCTGATGCCCTGTCGGGAACTACGTTCACTCATCCCGATCAGCACCGTGCGGTTCCCGATCGGCATCACGTCGCCGCCTTCGAGGCTGGCAAGTCCCCAGTCCTTCGTCGGGTCGCCCCACCACTCGGTGACCTTCCCGGCGAACTCCGGGTGGAACCGGTAGATGGCAGTGGCCAGGATTGTCTCCTCGTGACGCGCCGGCCAGAACAGCGGGTTGAGAGTGACCCCGCCATAGATCCAGCACGTCGTGTCACGGGTGTAAATGGTGTTGGGCAGCGGCGGCAGCAGGTACTCGTTGACCCCGGCCGCGTCGCGCACCAGTTCCATCATCTGCCCACCGCGGGTCTCGGGGAACTCATAGGTGCTCAAGCCCCCGAGCAGCGTCTCGGCGAGATCACGGTCGGACAGTTCGTCGAGGTAGCCGCGCACCTCGTCGACGAGCCCCACCCCGACCTGGTTGGGGACGACCTGATGGTCCAGGATCCACGCGCGCGCCTCAGGGATGGCGACGGTCTCGGCGAGCATATTGTGCATCTCGAGAACCTCGATGCCGCGTTCCCGCATCTTGAGGATGAAGTCGAAGTGGTCACGCTTGGCGTTCTCCACCCACATCACGTCATCGAACAGCAGATCGTCGCAGTTGCTCGGGGTGAGGCGTTCGTGCGCCTTGCCCGGCGCGCACACCAGCACCTTGCGCAGTTTGCCTACCTCGGAGTGAACACCCAGTTCCATGTTTCCTGCCCTTCATCAGTTGGGGCGATTCGACCATGCGCAAGGTCCGGTGTGTCCAACGGGCGAGACCGTTACCGCCTTGGGTGTCGTGCCGCCGCACCTGCAGTCAGCGCGAGACGGTCGCTGAACAGCCGTTGGAGTTGTGTACACGCGTTGGACAAACGTACAGGCGTTGGAGATCGACGGGCCGTGCAACTCCAACGGCTGCACCGATCTCCAACGCCCGTACCCAAGTCTCACCGCTGTCGACAGGCGCAGCCGAAACCCCGAGGCTCAGTCAGTCGAACCGGCAGCCACGGAGATCTCAACGAGTAGTTCACTGGCCAACCGCTCGAGATCGGCGCGCATAGCCGCCACATCCGAAGTCGCCGAGGGCCGCACGACAACGTGGGCCTCGAAGAGTTGGCCACCTGCCATCGGAGCCTCACGCGTGAGCGTTTCCATGGTCTCGATCGACAACTGGTGACGATGCAAGACCGATGACACCTCTTGCACAATCCCGGGCCGGTCGTTGCCCAGCAGATCCACGCGCCATTCCGGGGCCTCTGCCGGGATGTCTGCGTCCGCACCCGGATGCGCCGAGACCTCCAGAAGGCCTTCGAGTGAACGCAGGGCAGCGGTGAGTTCATCGGTGCGTTCCGCAGGTACCGAGACGACGACAATGCCCGCGAACTTGCCCGCCAGCTCGGCCATCTGGCTGCGCTCCCAGTTGCCCGAGTGGCGCGAGACGACATCCGACAGGGCGTGGACCAGTCCCGCGCGGTCATCGCCGATCACGGTCAGCACAATGCGGGGCACTGGAACACTGTACCGAGGCAGCGTGGGTCGCCGCCGTCTAAACCGACCGGGCGTGGACTAGACACCAAACCACCGGGTACCTACCAATCATGACCCAACCGGCACCCGACAACGACGACCTTGTAAGCCCCACCGAAGAGGCCCTGACCGGCGGGCAGGTCCCAGGCGACGGCGGCTCCGGTCCCAGCACCGAGGGGCAGATCCTCGGCGACGCGGACCTCACCGATATCCCTGAGCCGAACATCGAGTTCGCCGAGGAGTCCGCGATCACGGAGAACACCGACAGCATTCACATCGTGGACGAAGCCGACCTCGACCAGCAGGACAACGTGGACGCGCTACCGCAGAGCGACAGCACACTGCGCAGCACCGCCGATGAAGACCCCGCCGGTCAGGACGGGCCAACGGCCACCCTCGGTGACAGCGGCGAGACCCGGCCCATCTGATTTGCGCCCACGGCACCGGGCCGTGATTGCTGTACGGTGTTTCAGGTGAACGAGATCGGAAACGACCTCGACCGGGAAATCGAACTCCTCACCGCCGTGCACCGCCAAGTGCTGACAGAGGCGGGGCAAGAGGACATCGCGGACCTGCTCGACAGGCTGCAGAGCGCCGAATCCGAAGTCGAACTCCCTGAGTTCCCGCTGCCGCTGGCCACCCGCCTGGCGGCCGCCCTGACGATGCATCTGCACCTGGTGAACCTCGCCGATGAGCGCCACCGCGTGCGAATGCTCAACCTTCCCGGTCAGGTCGCAGGCACCGACGCCGGCGACGATCTGTGGCCCGCCGTGTCAGCGACCGGCACTCCCCTGCGCGACGCGCTGGAGCACTTGCACATCCATCCGGTCCTCACCGCACATCCCACCGAGGCCAGGCGCCGGGCCGTCACCACTTCTTTGCGCAGGATCTCCGAGCAGTTGCAGCGCCTGGAGAATCCCCGACTGGGCCCCGAGCAGAAGGCCGGGGCTCATCGGCGTCTGCTGGAAGAGGTGGAACTGCTGCAACGCACCTCGGCCCTGCGAGCGACCCGGCCCGAGCCCCTCGACGAAGTACGCACGATCATGACGGTCTTCGATCAGACCCTGATCCGGGCTGTGCCCCGCCTCTACCGGGTGACCGAGCGCGCGCTGGTCGGTGATGCCAGCGGCACCGTCCCAAGTCCGGTACCAGCATTCATCCGGTTCGGCTCTTGGGTCGGCGGCGACCGCGACGGCAATCCCTTTGTCACCGCCGATGTGACCAGGCGCGCCATGGGCGTGCAGGTCGAGCACACGCTGCGGGCCCTGGAGGTCAGCGTGGACAGGGTGGGCCGCACGCTGACAGTCGACCGCGCGGACACCCCTGCGTCGCGGGCCCTGCTGGAGGCGCTCGGGCGCGACGCCGTGGCCATGCCGGACAGATTCGCGGACATCCGCACAGGGTCTCCAGGCGAGCCGCACCGGCAGAAGATGCTCGTCATCACCGAACGTGTGCGGGCGACCCGCACGGGGCGCAGCGAGCACTCGTACTCCGGTCCCGACGAACTGCTGGGCGATCTGCGGATCGTGCAGGAATCCTTGGCCGCCGCCGGCGCTAAACGAGCGGCCTACGGGGAGTTGCAGCACGTGATCTGGTACGTGCAGACCTTCGGTTTCCATCTGGCGGAACTCGAGGTGCGCCAGCATTCCGACGTGCACCGGACAGCGCTCATCGAGTTGCTCAAGCCATTGACCGCAGATCCCGAGCAGGCCGCCGACGATGCCGCACTGCTGGATCGCCTGGCCATCGAGGGCTGGCCGGAGCGCAGCGAACCGCTCACCGAGGCGACCCAGGAGGTGCTCGACACGCTGCGGGTGATGTCGTGGTTGCAGGCACGGTGGGGGGATCAGTGCTGCGGCCGCTACGTGGTCTCGTTCTCGCACAGCGCCGCGAACCTCGTGGCCGTACGAGCGCTGGCCCGGCTCGCGGTCGGGGAGGCTGCGCTACGCCTGGACGTGGTGCCCCTGTTCGAGACCGGCGCCGACCTCGAAGCGGCCAGCGAGGTCCTCGACGCCTGGGTCGGTCTGGAGTCGACAAAACGGTGGCTCGAGGGCAATGGCCGTCACGCCGAGGTGATGCTGGGCTACTCCGATTCGGCCAAGGACATCGGCCCCGCGGCGGCGACCCTCACCCTGGCCGACGCACAACGGTCGATGGTCGATTGGGCAGGTCGCAGCCAGATCGAAATGACGATGTTCCACGGCCGCGGCGGCTCGCTCGGCCGCGGCGGCGGGCCGTTGCACCGGGCCATCACCGCGCAGCCCCCGGGTTCGGTGAACGGCCGGCTCAAGGTGACCGAGCAGGGCGAGGTGGTCTTCGCCCGCTACGCCGACACCACCATCGCGCAGCGGCACCTGGAGCGGCTGACGACGGCGGTCCTGCTGGCCGGCAACGAGGACGTTCAGGCGGCCAATGCCGCCGCAGCGCAGCGGTACACCGACCTGGCTCAGCAACTGATCACGGTTTCGCGCGAGACCTACCGGCGACTGGTCGAGACTCCCGGTTTTGCCGATGTGCTGGCCCAGGCCAGTCCGCTGGAGGAGATCGGGGAGTTGCGACTTGGGTCGCGCCCGGTCCGGCGCAGCGGCGCATCATCGGGCCGGTCGCTGTCCGACCTGCGCGCCATTCCCTGGGTCTTCGCCTGGTCCCAGACCCGCGCCAACATCCCCGGCTGGTTCGGGCTGGGTTCGGCGTTGGCCGCGATCGAGGACACGGACATGCTGGGCGAGGCCTACCGGACCTGGCCGCTGTTCACCGCTCTGATCGATATCGCCGAAATGAGCCTGGCCAAGAGCAACCGGAGTCTTGCTGAAGGGTTCCTGGACCTGGCGGGCCGCCCCGACATCACTGCGGCAGTTCTCACCGAGTTGGATCTCAGCGTGGAGCAGGTGCTGCGGGTGCTCGATCAAGGCCACCTCCTGCAGCACAAGAAGGTCCTGGGTGCGGCCATCGCACTGCGCGGTCCGTACGTCGACGCGCTGTCACAACTGCAGCTGCGGGCTCTGCGGGAGGTGCGGGCCGCATCCAACACCGGTGACTGGCACCGGCTGTTGCTGCTGACGGTCAACGGTGCGGCGGCGGGTCTGCAGAACACGGGCTGACGAGTGGGCACCGTCCGAAGGAGGATTCACTCCCTGGTGCCGTGACTGTCTGTCCCGACAACCACCGGACGGCGGTCAGCCGCCGAGCACCCAGGCGGTGGTCCTGATCTTTCCGTCGCTGCTTGTGCACTTGTAGGCGCTGCGATTTCGCTTCTCCGCGGCCTTCTGCTGGCTCTTCGAACCCGGTTTGCAGTTGCTGCGCAGATCCTCTGTGGTGGTCGAGCCCTGCTCCCCGGTCGCGAAAGCAGTCCAGAAGGCCCCCGTGGCCGGGCACGGCAGACCACGCACCTTGACCTTGATCGCCAGCACGTACTTGTTGCCGTTGATCGTGGCCCTCACCGGGCTGCAGCTGCGGACCGGCGCCGCCGATGCGGGAGCGGCGGCCAGTGGTAGCGCGGTGAGGGCGACAACGGTCGGGATCAATATCGAACGACGCATGTCCCGACCGTAGGGTCACCGGCATGCACTTGTGGATCATCCGTTCGGACATCGACCTGCGTCAAAGGTCGCGTCCGTCTCGGACAGGAAGATCCGGCCCGAGCGACGGCGCCTGATGCCAGGCCCTACACGCAGGCTTCACAACCGTTCAAGTGCTTGAATCCCTTCATGCCCACTGAGACAGATGCCGCGCTGCGACGCGAGCAGAGACTGCTGGTCACCTCGACAGCCACTGCCGCCGGCTTCGCAGCGGTCGGCATCGTCTGGGGCTGGTGGTCACAATCGCAGATCATCCTGCTCGACGGCATGTACGCGTTGATCGGCCTCGGGCTCGGTTTGCTGTCCCTGCGTGCAGCCCGACTGGTCGAGGCCGGACCGACCCCGAAATACCCATTCGACCTGGCCGCGGATCTACCGCCCCAGGAGGTCGAGGTTCCGGGTATGCCCACCGACGCTGCGAGCCACGCAGGCAAGTCGAGTCTTGGTGACCGTTCGCACTCCGGGCGACTGGTCGGTTCGGAGGGAAAGAAAATCCTCGTCCGCCAGTATGCCCGCGCTGTCGACGACGCACTACGCCCGCTGCTTCGCGGCGACGAGCGTCCGCTGATCCTGATCGCACCCCAGCCGATCAACGCCATCTTCCGCAGCGTCTGCAGCTACCCGTACCTACTCGACGCGGACCTGCAGTCCAGTGGCGATCGCATGACCGAGACCGAGATCGCCGAAGCCGTGCAGCCGCTGCTGGCCGACGCTGAGGAACAGCGCCGCGCGCAGCTTGCGGAACTGCTGGACCAGCGCCGCAGTCAGAACCGCGTGCTGGAAGATCTGGCCGACATCGCTCGGGCAGCCACAGCGGGGGCCGTGGACACCCTAATCGTCGACCGCGCCGCCAACGAGTCCGGCAGTCTCGACGAAGCGGGCAACCTGACTCTGGATGACTCGGGGATCAACGTCGTGGACGAGGTCGCCGGACGCGTCCTGACCACGGGTGGCACGGTGCTCGCACTGCCCGACGCGAAGACTTCGGCGATCCTGCGTTACGCACTCTGATCCTTACGAACGACCTGTGGTAGGTCGCGTCTTCACAAGCAGGGCACAGGACTGCAGTCAGCTAACGGCTCAGGCCCCACGCTCGTCGGCTGGTGCACCGGCTATTCCCCGCGACGCCCGAGTCCGTTCAGCCGCCTGCCTCGCAGGCTTCTGGCGCCCGGGTTCGTGGCGATCAGCGTCGCTAGTGCGATCAAGCCGAGGGCCAGCCACTGCGGCCAGCCGAAGGTGATCCCTTCCGCCGGGGCAGCCAGGTCCAGAATCACCGAACCGAGCAGTTGCCCGGCGATCGACAGCAGGCCGAAGACCAGGACTCCCACCCCGCGCACCGCCCACGCGGCCAGCGCGATGAAGGCCACCCCGATAGGTCCGCCGAGATACAGCCACCATTGATCGGGCCATGTCAGGAATTCATCCACTGCGATCCCAATCGACGCTAGTGACAGCACGAACAGAGCGGTGAATCCCACCAGAAAATTGACGCCTGTCGCGGCCAGCGGTTGATGGGTTGACGCCGCGACCCTGCCGTTGATCGCCTGCTGCACCGCCACACCCAAGCCGGCCGTCACGGCCAGGACCGCCACCCAGGAGATGTCGCCGCCGGCTGATTCCACCCCGGCCACCGCAACGGCGAGCAGGGCCAGTCCCGCGGCCAGCACCCGCCGGATGCTCAACGGCATATGTCCGGCCGGGCTCAATCCGGCCCGGTCCACGAAAAGTGAGCCGCTCACCTGTCCGGCGACGACAGCAACGGTGAACACGGTGACCCCGACGGCCGGCACCACCAAGCCCTGGGTCGTGACCAACCAGGCGCCACCGAAGCCCCCGAGCAAATGCCACCGGCGCAGTCCACCCGATCTGACGGTTGACGGCAGTGAGGCGACCGCGGCCCGGAGATCGGAGCGCGCGCCGACGATCGCCCAGACGAGGATCAAGCCGGTTCCGAAACTGATCGCCGCCGCAAACAAGCCACCGCCAACCTGTTCGGCCAATTGTGCATTGATCCTGGCCTGGGCAGCGGCCAGCACCCCCACAGCGAGCGCTGCGACGATCATGATCAGACGGCGTTGCCGGCTTTCGGGCACCATCGCATTATGCGTGGTGGGCTGCTGAGCAGCGACGGGCCGCCGCCACAAGCGTGCCCAACTGCGAAACCTGCCTGTCACCGACCGCCGACGCTTGTGCGCTCATGATCTTCAGCCGTGCGGCCGACGAAGAGGATGTGCAGACTTCCGTGACACCGGGCTGATACCCGGATCCATGGATCGCCGGCAACTCCCGGTGGTGGACCGGGCACGACTGGACGCATCTGTCCGTTTCGGTGCAGCAGAGAACTCCCATCGAGCTACCCGAACTGCCCTCGATGAAACAACGTCTGTCGGCATGGATCAACGCCCACGGCCATCATCGCGACCGCGACCCGGCATTGACAAATGAGAACCCCGGTGATCGTGTCGAGGCATGACGCGCGCAGTGATGTACAGCGAATTCGGTGACCTTGACGTCCTGAAGCTCGGTGAGGCCGACCTCCTCCCGATGGGCCCCGATACCGTCCGGCTCAAGGTTGCGGGTGCGGGCATCAATCCCGTGGACTACAAGGTCATGGGCGGAGGCCTTGCGAATGCCTTCGAGCACCACTTCCCGATCGTTGCGGGCTGGGATGTGGCCGGCGAGGTGTTGGAAGTCGGACCGTCCGTTTCAGAGGTGTCACCCGGTGACCGCGCCTACGCCTATGCGCGGCTGGACGTTATTCAGCACGGAACGATGGCCGACGAGGTAGTGCTGCCGGTGCGCGTCGTTGCGAGGGCACCGGAAACCATCGATCTGGTCCATGCGGCAGCCGTCCCACTGACGGGTCTCACCGCGATGCAGTTGCTTCGTCGTCTCGACCTACACCTTGACGAGACCGTCTTGGTCCACAACGCGTCCGGCGGGGTCGGCCAGTTCGCCGTGCAACTTGCTCGCCTCGCTGGTGCGCGGGTGATCGGTACCGCTTCGGCAGGCAACCACGAACACTTGCGTTCGTTGGGCATTGAGCCGGTGGAGTACGGCGACGGAATGGTCGAGGCTGTTCGAGCGCTGGCACCGCAAGGAGTCGACGTCGTGGTCGATCTGATCGGCGGCGTCCTCGATACCTCGGATGTGCTACTCGCGCGCAACGCCCGCGTCGGTTCGATCACCGATGCCAAAGGCGCTCTGAGCAGGGGCGGGGTGTACCACTTCGTTCGGCCGTCGGGCGAGGATCTCGCAGATCTGGCGAACCTGATCAATGCCGGTGACCTCAAAGTGGACCTTGCTGGGACGTACCCGTTCGAGCGAGCTGCCGATGCCTATCGGGAACTCCAGCAAGGTCACGTTCGCGGGAAACTGGTGCTCACACCCTGATTGCGTCGGTGCGCATAGTGGTGAATCGGGGAGTCGCCGCGACCCCTCCTACTTGCGCACCACCTTGAACTTCACCTTGGCCGGCTTGCCGACGTTGCCGGCTTGATCCGTGGCGCGGACCAGGATCATGTGCTTCTTGCCCTTACTGGGCTTTGACTTCACCTTCACCATGTACGGCGACGTGCACGCCTTGTACTTCTTCTTGTCGACCTTGCACGTGAAGGTCGCACCCGGTTCCGAGGTGAACTCCATCTTGGCCTTGATCTTGGCCTTCTTCGTCACGACCTTCTTCTTCGGCTTCTTCGTGATCTTGACCGTAGGTGCGGTGGTGTCCGGGGCAGGAGTCGACTCCGCGAGAACCTGCGCGGTTACGAAGCTCTGATCGGCGCCCTTGCTGAGCACCACGCCGTCGCGCAGCGCGATCAGGCGGTAGTGGTACTCCGTGGCTGGGGTGAGGCCCGACAGCGGCGTCGAGACCGGGACCGGCCCATTGCCGGCACCGCCCGCGGTCACGGGGCTCTTCTCGCCGTAGTTGTTCGTCGTACCGTACTCGAAGCGGTAATCGGTTGCCTTGCCGCTCGAATTGTGGTTGCCATTGAGCGTGGCCGTGCTGGTGGTGACATCCGACACAGGATCGGTCACCGACTCCGGCAGCCCGAACACGTCGCACTGCGGAGCCGGGCTCATGCTCCAGGCTTGCAGCGTTCCGGTATCAATTGCCTGGTTGTCGCTGACATTCAACGTCCAGGTCCCGCTGAGGCTCTGCCCGTCGAAGGCGGACAGCAACTCATCAGGCGTGTAAGAGCCCGTGTAGCCGCCGGGCGGATTGGCCGCCGGAATGCCCTCGATAGGCGCGGAAGCCTCGTCGTCCAGGATGAGATCCACGAAGTCGTTGCCACTGGCGCCGAAGGTTCCCGTGCCCGGCCGGTTCATCAACACCACCGTGGTGGCCCCATGACTGAGCGTGATCTTGAGGTCGCCGACGAACGAGTGCGTCAACTGCCCAATCTTCACGTCCAGGTCGGTGACCGTTCCATTGTTCGGGAAGGTGAACGTGGAATTCACACCGGCTGGGTTGTTGTCGGGGATGGCCTTGGGCACGTCGGTGGCGTCGCTGAAGGAAGGCCCTCCGACCGCCATAGTCCTGGCTGGGATGTTCACCGGACCATCGGGGCCGTTGACGGAAACCGTAAGCGTGAAGTTCGTCCCGCAGGCCTTGTTGATCGGGACGGTAGCTGCCAGGGGCGGGTCGTTGGTCTGGTTCTGTCCCGCTCCGATGGCCGGCCAGCCTGCACTGCCCCGGGTCACGAGGACCCCGTTGTCGGCGGCCAGCGTCCCGGTGAGACCGGAGATCGTGGATCCGGTCAGATTCTGCAGCGTCGTCGCGACCGTCAGTGTCTCGCCCGGTTCCGCGATCCCGTCACCGTCGCCACGCGGCGCGTTGTCGTTGATGTCCGTCGAGACGTGGAGCAGCGACGGCGGCAGGCTGAAGTCCTCCGTGGCCGAGGTCGCGCCCGCGCTCGGCGTGGCCGCGAGGTAGCCCATGCCGCGATTGGCGAACACCGACCAGACCGTGGAAGCGTTCACGCCGTTGACCTGCGCCGACTGCAGGATCGCGTCACGCATGTCCAGCATGCTGGGGGCGTTCGGCGACAACCGCATGCCGCCCGTGACGATCTTCAGCGCCGCGTTGCGGCCAAGGGCATCGCGCAGATCCCACATTGTCTGCTGCCAGATCTCGCCGCCGTCGTGGACGCTGCCGGCGCTAGTGCCCACCTTTCCGAGATCGCCGAACGTGTAACCGCCCGAGCCTGCTGTCCCCGAGGCAGGACACTTGGCTGCGCTGGCACCGACAGTGCAGTCGATCGCTTGGTGGCGGATCCGTGAGATGCCACCGAAGATTCCGGGAATGCCTGTCGCATATTCGCCGAGCCAGACGTCGCCAGGTCCGGCTGGATCGGTTCTGTCACCCTCATGCACCAGCAGATCCAGAGCGTAGAAGTCCGACCATCCCTCACCCATGGCCTGTGACTGGAAGGCCGTGAGCCCGGCACCATTACCGACCAGCCGGTTTGACAGTCCGTGCGTGTACTCGTGGTAGACGACATCGGCCGAGGCACTGCCGTCCACGTCGTACTGCGGGCCAGTCGGCGAGGGACCACTGCCGCTCCACATGTACATCTGCATGCGCGGGGCACCACCGTCGGCGGGGGTGGCGAAGTTGGCATTGTTCAGGCCGCCGGAATCCTGGGCCTCGGCGAGCACCGCGTCACCGCCAACGCCTTGTCCGCTGGAGTTGACCCACTCGAAGTTCCGCGATGCCTCGTCAAAACCGATGGGGGCTTGCAGCAGAGCGTCGTGGAAGTGGTTGGTCAGGTAGAACAGGCCAACTGCTCCGGCCTTCTGGTTGACCGTCTTGGACGCCGGGCTGGTGCTGTCCCAGGTGCATCCGAACGCCGGGCACTCCGCCTGGTTGTACCAGGTCATCGGGTACTTCCAGTTGGTCCCACCGTTGCGGGTGGTCTCCTCACCGGCCTGGTACCCATTGGTGCCGTTCGTGTCGCTGTAGGTGTGGGTGTTGTTGCCCATCAACTGGTTGCCGTTGGCCGCGGAGCGGTCGAGCCACGTCGGGTCTGTGCCGAAGTTCACCGCCTTGGGCGTCACCAGTTTGGACGGGTGCAGGGGCCAGACGTTGGCGTCATTGTTGTCGAACGCTGTCATCGACTGCCGGACCAGGACCTTGCCCGACGCGGCATCCACGACCACGCGGTAGAGGATGTCGTCGGCGTCCAGGACCTGCACCTCCCACGCCAGCCGGTTACGGTCGGCCTCGGCGAAAACGGTGAGCTTCGCCGATTCGGCGTACGTCACGTAGGTGGTTTTCTGCTGGGGGCCGGTCGAACGGTTCTCGACGGGGGGCAGCGTGTCATCGCCGCCGACGTTGTCGCGGGCTGCGAGCAGAGCCTCATCGGCGCTGAGCGTCGGGTTTGTGGTGGGCACCGAGAGATCCCCGACCGGCGAGCCGCTGACATTGATCAGACGCCCGTTCTTGGTCACGTTTCCACGCAAGTAGCTGTCGAACGACTCGATGCCGTCGACCTTCTGCGCGAACGTCACGTGGGTGACACCGTCGATCGAGGTGTACGACTCGCTGAGCTTCAGGCTCGCGATGTCATCGATGTCCAAACCGAAGGCACCGCGATTCGCATTCACGTACTCCAGCACGATGTCGGCGGGCGCCGTGTCGGATGCTGCGGTCAGGAATCCGTCGGTTCGTCCCACGAACGCCGGCGCTCCCGTCAACGGGTCTGCGTCGACGAACCCCTCCCCGCCGAGTTCGCGGTCGAGACGCTCAGCCTGGCGGGGCGCGACCTGACTCACTTTCTGCCCGGCTCGGACATCGGTGTTGGGCAGCAACTGCCCGCCCGAGTCATCCACGGCTACGGCCTGGCCGGCGGCCACGAGACCAAATACACCGGCAGACAAGAACAGAAGACCGAAACGTGACCCGGGAGCAGTTGCCATGTCGGCACCGATCTACGATTACAGCTCGGCTGGGACCCCGCAGCCCAGATGACAAGCAGTGACCTTACTCTGCTTAGCCTTGCCTTAATAGGTACTTTCGATCTTTTTGCGTGTCCGAACGGTCCCTCCCGGGGGTATCCATCGGTCTACGTCGGACGCGACGGGTAACCGGTATCGAAATGCTGATAATCCGGGGTGGCGATGTCCTGCCAGATCCAGCCCCGCTTCGTAAAGGCCTTCCAGACCTTGCCGCCTTCGAGGATTTTGCCCTTCCCCGGGGTGCGGTCAGCGTGCTTGGCCGTCGGCATGAAGCAGTTGCACCGGGGATCCAGCCACGGGTTCTCGCGCGGGTTGATATCCACTGCCCGGCCGTTCGCGTGCGGGGAGTCAGCGGCTGCCGCGTTTGCCTGCCCGGCCGAACGGCAGTTGTACGCCGAGGTGTTGTCGGCAGCCATGCTGGCGTTGTCGTCACCGCCGAACTCTTCGATCGGCTTCATCGAACGGATCGGGAAACCGGCGTCGAAGATGTCAGCAAAGATCGCCGCCACATCGTCGGCCACATCCCGGTTCACCACCAGGACTCCGCGCTTGATGGCGCCGTTCCACCCGTGGAAGTTGACGTCGATGCGGCGCAGATCCCGACGGCCCGCAGGGCAACCCGAGCGCACGACCCCGGCCGCGCGCATCGCCGCCCATTGACCGTCAGGAATACGTTGAATGTGTGGGTCGGCGCTTGCCGGGCTCGGGTCTGCGGACGGACTCGTTTCGCGTGTCGTCGGTAGGGTCTCGGTTGTCGTCGGCGCGTCTGTTGTCGTGGCGCAGGCGGTGACAAGCAGCACCAGAGCAACGCCGCCCAACCACCTGATCACCCGACCATCATCGCGCACCGTCGACTGGTCAATCAGGATCGGCGCAGAAGCTCGTCGCGGCCCGCTGCCGATCTGGAATTTGAATCAAGAGCCTGTGGCAGCCGTCGAGGTAAGGCGTCTGCGTTCTTGCCGGGGGCGGGGTATCGAGAAGGACTTCGGTCAGATCTGGTCACTGGCTGACCTCCCGCGTCCAAAGTCCCGCCCCCACCCAGGCGCGCAGCCCGACGGGCGGGACGTCAAGAAGGACTTCGGTCAGATCCGGTCACTGGCCGACCTCCCGCGTCCAAAGTCCCCGCGCCCAGGCCAGCCGCGCAGCCCCGGGCCGAGGTCTCGAGAAGGACTTCGGACGGATCCGGTCACTGGCCGACCTCCCGCGTCCAAAGTCCCCGCGCCCAGGCCAGCCGCGCAGCCCCGGGCCGAGGTCTCGAGAAGGACTTCGGACGGATCCGGTCACTGGCCGACCTCCCGCGTCCAAAGTCCCGCCCCCACCCAGGCCAGCCGCGCAGCCCCGGGCCGAGGTATCGAGAAGGACTTCGGTCAGATCTGGTCACTGGCCGACCTTCCGCGTCCAAAGTCCCCGCGCTCAGGCATCAAGCCCGGGCCGGGGGAGGGGTATCGAGAACGACTTCGGTCAGATCCGGTCACTGGGCTGACCTCCCACGTCCAAAGTCCCCGCGCCCACCCAGTCGCGCAAGCGGTCATGCCCCGGGTCGGCACCCGACGTACTGCCCCCGGCCTGAGCCGCCGAGGGCGCTCACTAGTCAACCTCGAACGCAAAGGCAGCGATTCGGCACTGAAACCGACACAATGTTCCCCATGCCAATGGGGAGAATTCTGGTGGACGGCCTGCTGCGCCACTTCACCACCGATCAGGCTGTAAGGGCCGGTGTGATCACGGCCGCCTGGGCAGCCTCTGCGAGCTATTCGCGAGGGCTGTTGCCACGCACTCCCGTGCAGCAGGCCGGCGTCACCGGGGTGAGCGTCACCGCGTACTACGCCTTGGGCGCCACGACCTGGGCGACGATCTCCAGCGCGGCCGCCGGAACCCCGGGGTCTCGACCCGGACCCCGCGCGCGCCTGGTGGCAGCCGCAGTGGCATCGGTCGGCGGCAAGATCGGCGAGCTGTCGATGCGGGAGACCAGCGCCCAGAGCCTCGAAGGCGGGATCGCCTGGTCGGAGGCGAAACTGCTCTCGGTGGTGGGTCTGGCCGGCGGGCTGGTGACCGCCAGCGACCTGCTGGCGCACAACGTCCTGAAACTGCAGCGAAACCCGGGCACGACGCTGGCCCTGGACCTGACGATGGGCGCGGCGATGGCGGGGGGGTCGTATCTGCGCCGGCTTCGCAGGGCCCGGCGTTACCACGCCGACAACGCCACCGGCCATGAACACAAGCCCAAGGGCTCGACCCCGTTGCCCAAGCGCCTGCGCACAGCGGCTGTCGTGGGCTCGACCATCGCCGGTTCCACCGTGGGCCTGGCGGCACTGGCCACCACAGAGCAGGCGGGGGCGCGACTGGTCACCCGCGGGGTCAACAAAGTGGCGGGGGCGGATACCGGGGAGTTCGGCGTGTTCGTCGGTCACGGCGTCATGTTCACCGCGATGGCCGGGCTGGGCGTCCTAGCGCTGCGGCAGATGCGCACCATGACCGAGAAGAAGGCGCAAGCGCTGGAACCGGTCTACGAACAACCACCCACCTCACCGTTCGTCTCGTGCGGGCCGACCAGCGAGATCGGGTTCGAGGAGATCGGCAAGGAGGGACGGCGCTTCGTCCTGATGCGGTTGAATCCGCAGGAGATCCAACAGATCATGGGCGGCACTGCCGACGAACCGGTGCGCATCGTGGTCCCGCGCGAAGGGTCCATCGGACAACGCGCTGAACTGGCGGTCCGCGAACTCGAAGCCACCGGCGGGCTACACCGCAGCATCATCTGCATCGCGTCGCCCACCGGCGTCGGTTACGTCAACTACGTCATGGCTGAAGCCCTCGAGTATCTCAGCCACGGCAACTGCGCAATCGTCGTCCCGCAGTACGCCTATGTACCCAGTGCACTCGCACTCAACAAGACCACCGAGGGCGTGGAACTGCAGACCGCGGTGATCGAAGCCATCCGCAGCCGCATCGACGAGGTGAACCCCGAGCACCGCCCGCGCATCGTTCAGTTCGGGGAGAGCCTTGGAGCGCAAGTGGCCGCCGATGTCGCCGGCCCGCTGGGAGTGCCGCGTTTCGACGCGGTGGGCCTGGAGTCCGGGCTGTACCTCGGCGTGCCGTTCCGCAGCACGTTGTGGAAGGCGTGGCTGCGCGCATCCGAGAGCATGGCGGCCGGCGGCCGGTTACAGAACGTGTCCGAGGCCGGCGAATTGCGCCCAGGTTCCAGCCGACACATCATGATCAACCACCACGACGATCCGATCAACAAGTTCTCCTACCAGATGGTCGTGCAACGTCCATGGTGGTTCGGACCGCCGGCCACCCGACCCCCGAAAGTCCCCCAGGAGACGCTGTTCCGGCCGGTCATCAGTTTCGTGATTGCCCTGGTCGATCTGCTCAACGGGATGGACTCCAAACCAGGGGAGTTCCGGCTGCTCGCCCACGATTACCGCATCGATCTGAGGGAAGCGCTGGAAAAAACCTACGATCTTCCGGCCACACTGGAACAGCGCGATCTCATCGAATCGGCCCTACGCCGTCGCGAACAGGACTGGGCCGAGCGGCGACTGATCGCCCGGACCGGGGAGAAGGCGCTGCGTCAGCTGCGCGACACCATCAACTCCTGGGGGCAGGACAGCGTGAACCTGAAGCTCGACGAGATCCCCGCCGGTGACGAAGCATCGAGCCGGCTGATCGAATACCTCAACGCGAAGCTGGGTCAGTCAGGCTCCTCAACGATCGGCTGAGGAGACCTCGACTGTTTCCGGCTCCTACGATGATCGTTGTGGAAGGTGGGGCTAGTCGGACTGTCCCGAGGGGCACGCAAGTCGCGCACTGGGTCCTCCTGGGCGTCTCCGGGGGGTGTGCCGCCGCGGCTGTCTGGGCATCCGTCAACTCCCCGATCGCAGTCCCCGCTCCCGCGGCCCACGTATTGGCAGCCGGCTTCGCCATGATCGCCGCGATCGCGCTGGGATGGGCCGGATGGGAGCGAGCTCGCCGCGAGCAGGGCCGCCGTCTGTGGTTCTTGCTGATGACTGCGGGCGGCGTCATCTGGCTGGTCGGCCAGGCCGTGGGCTACTTCCTGACCCGGAACGGTGTTTTGCCTTTCGACCCCGCCATTGAGACGCTTCCACTGCTGATCGCACTGCCGCTGACGCTGACCGGCATCGTGGGTGTCGCCTGGCCGACGAACATGAGTCGGGACGACCGGTTGCGTTCAATCCTGGATATCTCGTTGGGGCTCGCCGCTCTGATGGTGATCTGGTCGCTGATCGTCATACCTCGTTGGGTCTTGCCCTCCGATCCCGGGCAGGCCGCGGTTTCACGCGCCGATCAATGGGTGCTGCTCATCGGGTTCGCCGTCATCCTCACCTTCTTGGTCCTGAACCGCAAACGAGGCGGACTGCCGCTGCCACAGATGCTGCTGCTGTTCGGCGGATTCACGATCCTGTTCATCAGCGACCCTGGCGGGAGAGTTCGGCGCCGACCGCTCACATCACGTGACGCCGTCCATCTTCGGCTACTGGATCGCGACCTGTATGTTCGTCGCGATGCTCCAGCGCTCGCCGGCGGAGGCTGAGGGTGTGCGTCAGGAGGAGCAACGGGATCTGCTCGCGTTCCTCGCGCCGATGGCACTCATCGCCGTGGCCGGTTTGATCGTCATCCAGTTGGCCGCACAAAGCCGACCAGATTCGCTGCTGCTCAAGGTCGCACCCGTCCTCTGGGTTCTCGGCATTCTCGCGGTCGGCACCGCCAGCAGCACCCTGATGCGCAGACTGGGTGCGCAGATACAAGAGGCCACCTCCGATCAACTGACCCTCTCGGCCGAACAGGGCTGGATCAAGGTTCTGCTGCAAGACACCTCCTCCTTCGCATTCGTCCTGAACAGAGCCGGCGACACTGTCTACGCATCCCCGAGCACCACAGACATGTTCGGAGCGTCACCGGACTTCACTTCCATCGTGTGCAGTCCCTCTCGTAGCGACCTCCAAAGCCTGTTGGCAGGTGTCACCCGGCAGGCCATACGCCCAGGACCACACGAGATGCTGCTCGATTCACCGTCCGGGCGGCGCGAGTTGGAGGTTCACATACGCCCGGTACGCGACATCGACTTCGACGGGTTTGTGATTACCGGCGAGGATGTCACCGAAACTCGGCTGCTGGAAGCCCGCCTGGAATCGACGGGTCAACACGATCAGCTCACCGGGCTCCTATCACGCGAGGCGATGATCACAAAGATCTCCGGCAGTCTGCGCGGCCTCAGAACGCCGAACAACCTGGGCCTCGCGTTGATCGACATAAACGACTTCGGCGCGTGGAACGACAGCCTCGGCCGGCAGGCGGGGGACGAGATCCTGCAGGTGGTTGCAGAGAAGCTGGAATTGATGCCCCGCACGGCCACGGCGGTGGGGCGATACGCCGGTGATTCTTTCGGATTCATCATCGAGGGCGACAACGTGATCCAGTCGATGGAGACGTGCCTGGACCAACTCTCCGAGAGGCTGCAGGGCGTCATCCTCAGCAACGGTTCGGAAGTCGACCTCCGGTTCCGCGCCGGATACGCGGTGACCGATGGCACAACCGTGCGCTCTTCGGCTGAAGAGCTGGTTGAGCGAGCCGACATCGCTCTGCGGAGGTCCCGACATAGTCGCCAGTCGACCCGAGTTGCCTATCGCCCAGGCATGAACGAAGACCTGATCCGACGGCTCACCGCCGAGCGGACGGTGCACGACGCGCTGGCCCGCGATCGACTGCGGGTGTACTACCAGCCGATCGTCTCACTGGTCGACGGACATGTCAGCCGGGTCGAGGCACTGGTAAGGATTCACACGGCAAACGGCGTCGTCCTGGGGCCTGAGGAATTCCTGGAAGCTGCCGAGCACAGCCGGCGACGGCAAGCCGTGGATCGTCGAGTACGGGAGATCGCAGCGGGCGATTGGCAGGCGATCGCGGAAGCCACACACGAGGATCTGCGGATCAACGTGAATGTGACCGAGGCCGACCTGAACGCGGATCTGGTCGACGAGATGACACCGCTCGTGGCGGGCCACCTCACCATCGAAGTCGTCGAGTCTGCAGTCCTTTCGAACCCCGAACAGGCCCACCATGTCCTCGCTGCGATACGTCGCGCCGGGGCAACGGTAGCGATCGATGACTTCGGAACGGGCTACTCCTCGATGTCGCACATCGCGGGACTGCCGTGCGACATCCTCAAGATCGATCGGAGCTTCGTGAATGCGATGTTGCACGAGCGCAAGTCGATGGCGTTGGTGCAGGCCATGATCCAGCTGGCTCACGACCTAGGGCTGCAGGCCGTGGCTGAGGGCGTGGAGAACACCGAGCAGGAGGCGACACTGCGAGCCCTGGGCTGCGAAGCGGCGCAAGGGTTCCACTATTCCAGGCCCGTCCCCCTGGACCAACTGTTGGTTTGGCTGTTCGAACGCGAGGAGCGCGGCGCTTCAAGGTCGCGCTGAGCACCAACAGGCTTGCGGGCATCAGGCTCACTACGCTGACGGCGTGAGCCACGTGCCGGCGGTGCGGAATTGGGCGGCGATGCCACCCCTTCAGCGAACACTCAACACCGTGGTACTCGCGCTCGCTGGCCTCTGTGCCGTCGCAGCCGGCATGATTGAACAGTCCCGGCCGGAATTGGACACGATCCGGCCGTGGTTCGTCGGGGGTTTCTGGTTCTTCGCCGCCGTCGCCTTCGGCTGGGCCGGCATCCATCGGGTCCGACGCGAGGTCGGACGCAGGCGGTGGTTCATCTTCCTGACTGCAGGTGCCTTGTTCTGGCTCACCGCGAACTTCGTGCGGATCGCGCTGCTGCCCGACAATCTGCAATCCGATCCTTACCTCATTGCGGCGTGCTGGGCCCTGGGGCTGCCACTGGTACTGATCGGCTTGACGGGCCTCGCGTGGCCGCCTGGCATTCACCGCACGGAGACCCTGCACATCGCGGTCGACAGTGCTTTGAGCATTGGTGCCCTGCTGTACATCTGGACGCTGTTCGTCTTGCCGCGCTGGGAGGTACCGGCCGCTTCCGCCCAGGCACAGGTCGGCTCCTTGGGACGCTGGGCGTACTTCCTCGCCATGTCGGTACTCGTTCTCTTCATCGCGTCGAGTCGGCGGACCGGTTCGCTGCCGCTCAAACAGTTGTTGCTGTTGTTCGGCGGGATGGAAGTCCTGTTCGTGATGGGAACCGTTCGGGAAATCGTGGTCGCCGCAGGCGGGCCCGCCACATTCGCGCTCGTCGGCTACTGGGCAGGTGTGACGATGATTGTCGCGATGCTTCAGCGCTCGGCGGCGGAAGTGGAGACCCCACGGCAGCAGGCGACCCGCACCGTCATCGCTTTCCTGCTTCCCGCAAGTCTGGTGCTGATAGCTGGCCTGCTCGTCATCGACCTGGCACTGGAAAGCGAGCCCGACTCCAGGCTGCTGGCAGTAGCGCCGATCCTGTGGGCATCGGCTCTGCTTGGGGTCGCCGTAGCCAGTGCCGCCTACATGCTGCGCCTGCGGCAGGACCGGCACGGAGAACTGACCTCACAATTGTCAGAGTCAGCAGAGCGTGGCTGGATCGGCGCCCTGCTGCGGGACAGCTCCGAGTACGTCTTCGTACTGGATCCCACCGGCCGGATTGTGTACGCCTCTCCCCGCAGCCAGAACGTCCTGAAGACCACGACCCACCTACACGAACTGGTTTTCGTGCCATCGTCGTCGGAACTCGACCAACTGCTCTCCGGAGTAGTTGCCCAGGCAACGCCAGCCGGCCCCCACCAGATGATCATGCACGCGGCCGATGGATCCATGCGTATAGTTCTGGTTCATCTGCGCCCGGTTCGGGAGGTCTCTTTCGCAGGATTCGTCGTGTCGGGCACTGACGTGACAGCAGAACGCCACATGGCCGCACAACTGGAATCGACCGGACAACGCGACCAGCTCACCGGTCTGCTGTCCCCCTCCTCACTGGCCAGATCTGTTGCTGATGCCCTGAGTGAAATCGCCGGCTCACAGGACGGGTTGGCGTACGCGGTGTTCGACCTTGTGGACTTCGGAGTGTGGAACGACAGTCTCGGCCGCGATGTCGGCGACGAGATCTTGCGAACGGTCGCATCGCAGACCGACGGTCTGCTGGGCGGGGTACGCGCTGTCGGGAGGGTCGGCGGGGACTCCTTTGGGATTCTGTTGCGGGACCCAGCGCCCCTGACGTCGATGCAAGTCTGCCTGGATGCTTTGTCCAACAGACTGCGTGGGTTGATCCTTGCCGACGATTCGGAGGTGGAATTGAGTTTTCGGGCCGGCTTCACCATCGTCGAGGCCGGAACTGCCGACTCGTTGACGGCCGCGAACCTGGCCGAGCAAGCCGACGTTGCGCTGCGTCGAGCACGCCGCAGTCGTCATGCCGTGACTGTTCGCTTCCAGAAGGGCATGAATGAGGACCTGGTGCGAATGCTCACCGCCGAAGTACTGGTCCGAGAAGCCCTCAACAAGGACGGCCTGGCCGTGCATTATCACCCCATCGTGTCCCTGACCGACGGTCACGTGATGGCGGTTGAGGCCTTGGTTCGCATCATCTCCGGCGACGGTGACCTGGTTCATCCCGGTGTTTTCATCGAGGCGGCTGAACGGACCGGCTTGATCTCCGAGGTCGACCGAGCTGTTCGATCTCGCGTTGTGCAGGACTGGGACGCGTTGGCACGCATGAGCGATATCAAGCGAATCTCCGTCAACGTCGCGGAGAAGGAGTTGGTCCCGGGCCTCGCGGACGAACTGCTGGCCAGCGGCAAGGTGTCGAACCTCGTCGTCGAGGTCACCGAATCGTCCATCCTGTCAAATCCGCAGGAGGCAGGAGAAACACTGCGCCGAATCCGCGCCGCCGGCGGGCTGGTGGCAATCGACGACTTCGGCAGCGGCTACTCGTCGATGGCCCAGATCGCTTCGCTACCGTGCGACATCCTCAAGATCGATCGCGGCTTCGTCGCGAGCATGCTGGAGCAGCCCAAGTCCATGAGTCTGATCCGGGCCATGATCCAACTCGGCCACGATCTCGGCATGCAGATCATCGCCGAAGGAGTGGAGTCCGTGGAACAGGAGGCATCCCTGCGCGCGCTGGGATGCGACTTCGGCCAGGGGTTCTTCTACACGCGCCCGGTGCCGCTGCCCGAACTTCTGGACTGGGTCGTGGGGCGGGCGGATTCCACCACACCCACAGGCCGCGTTTGATGTGAGCCGCGCCGGGTTATCGGTTGTTCCCGCGATGGGCGTGATGCGTCGTGCGCGAGGCCTTCTGCGGTGACCAATTGGATGCAACGGCTGCCAAGACAGGGCTGCGGTCACGCGGTGCGCCGGTGCCTCAGGGGGCTGACCCACGACCCCGCCATAGGCGTTGGAGATAGGTACACCCGTTGGAGATCGGCACACCCGTTGGAGATCCACGGCCGGTCCACGTCCAACGCCCGTACCTTGGTCCAACGCCCGTACACAACTCCAACGGCTGCCAAGGCAGAGGGGCGGTCACCCGGTGCGCCGGTGTCTCAGGGGGCTGACCCACGACCCTGCCATAGGCGTTGGAGTTAAGTACACCCGTTGGAGATCGGCACACCCGTTGGAGATCCACGGCCGGTCCACGTCCAACGCCCGTACCTATGTCCAACGCCCGTACACAACTCCAACGGCTGCGAACACAAAGGCCTGCCGGGGCGCCGGCTGAGTCCCCCGCCAATGCGAAGCACCGCAACAACGGGGCAGCAACACATTGACCGCGAATTACGCCGCAACGGACCGCAGCCGAACGGCAGCTAACTGCTCGCGTTGCGGTACTTGCGAATCGCCATCGGTGCGAAGATCGCCAACAGCACGACCATCCAGCCGATCGTCACCAGGATCGGGTACTGGCTGGGAAAGCCGTCCCCCACATATGGATTCGGGTTTCCGAACAGTTCCCGGGTGGCAGCCGTCAGCGTACTCACCGGGTTCCATTCGGCGATCGGCTGCAGGATGGCCGGCAGCGCGGACGGCGGCACGAACACGTTGGACACGAACGTGAGCGGGAAGATCGTCACGAACGTCAATTGCTGGGCGGTCTCGGTGTTGGGCACGGCCAAGCCGATCCAGATTCCGATCCACGCCATCACATGCGCGAACGCCAGAAGCAGGATGACGGCCAGCACGAACTTGGCCAGCCCGTTGTTCACACTCCACCCGACGACCAGGCCCGCCAGCATGAGCACCACCAGGATGCCTGCTTGGTAGATGGTGTCCGCCACCGTGCGGCCGGCCAGGACCGCGGACCTCGCCATGGGCAACGAGCGAAAGCGGTCGATGAGCCCCTTGCTCATGTCCTCGGCCATGCCGATCGCCGTGGTCGCCGAGGCGAACGCGATCGTCTGCGCGAAGATCCCCGGCATCAGGAACTCCTTGTAGTCCCCGCCGTCGGGCAGCGGGATCGCCCCGCCGAAGACGAAGGCGAACAGCAATACGAACATGATCGACTGCAGAATCGCGAAGATCGCCAGTTCCGGGATGCGCGGGATGCGCTTGAGATTGCGCCACGTGATGACCAGGGCGTCGGACACGGGGCCCGCTTGTAGTGCGTTCATGCCACATCCCCTTCCGCGGCGGAGGTCTCCGTATGGTGCCCGGTCAGTGTGAGGAAGACATCGTCGAGCGTGGGACGGCGCAGCGCGACGTCATCGATGCCGATACTGGCTTCCCCCAGGACCCGAACCACTTCGACCAATTGCTGGGCACCTCCGCTGGAGGACCCGGTCAGTCGTCGTGTGTGCTCGTCCACCTCGACGTCGTCATGGCCGAACACCCCTTTGAGCAGGATCTGCGCCGGCTCGACTGCGTTCCTGTCGCTGACCACGACCTCGATGCGCTCGCCGCCGACCTGCGCTTTGAGCTCGTCCGCAGTGCCCTTCGCGATGATCTTGCCGGTGTCCACCACCGCGATCGTGTCGGCAAGCTCGTCGGCCTCCTCCAGGTACTGCGTGGTGAGCAGCAGAGTGGTGCCCTCGCGCACCAGTTCTCGAATCACGTCCCACATGCCCAGGCGGCTGCGCGGATCCAGCCCGGTGGTCGGCTCAGCGAGCACGCAAAAGGGGGGTGGGAAGGAAACCCACCTCATGTCCATGACAACTACAACAAGCAACCTGCTGGAGATGCCGCTCCTCAACCCGGAGTTGCAGGCGTCGATCGAACGTCTCCGCGAGATGGCCGACGAGGATTGGATCGCTGCGATCCTCTACGGCCGCGCATCACAGGATCGGCACAAGCTGATGCGCTCGATCGACGATCAGCTCGCCGAGAGCGTCGGATGGTGCGAGCCGATCCGCTGGTACCCGGATGTGATCGTTCGCGACTCCGACCGCTCTGCATCTCAGTGGCGCAAGAAGGTACGCGAGGGCTTCGACGAGGCGATGGCCTTGATCGAGGAAGGCCGGCACGGTGGTTTCGCAACGTGGGAACCGTCTCGGGCCGGGCGTGATCTGGAGATCTACGTCCAGCTCCGCAAGGCGTGTCAGCGCGCCGGAGTCCTCTACCTCACCCACGGCAGGGTCTACGATCTCTCGCGGTCCGACGACTCGTTCATGATGGGCTTCGAGTTCCTACGGGCGGAGGCCGACGCGAACACGATGCGGGAGCGCCAACTCCGCACGGTCCGGCTCAATGCGGAGAAGGGACGCCCGCACGGCCGGTTGCCATACGGCTACCGGCGGGTGTACGACGAGCACACGGGGGTTCTGCTGCGGCAGGAGCCGGACCCACACAAGGCGACCATCGTGCGAGAGGCCGTTCATGGCGTGCTCAACGGGAAGTCGCTGCATTCGATCGCGATGGAGCTGCAAGACGCCGGCGAGCCGACGCCCATGAAGTCCTGGGTTGAGGCACCGACCGGGTGGCAGGCCAAGACAGTACGGCAGGTGATTCAGAACCCAACCATCGCCGGGAAGCGTGTCTTCCGTGGCGAGGTCATCGGCGACGCTCAATGGGAGCCTCTGGTCTCCTGGGATGAGTTTCAGCGCGTGCAGCGGCTGCTCGCGGACCCTGGCCGGCGAGTCAAGGGCGGGGGCGGCATCCCCGCCCTGACCCTGCTGACTCACATCGCGCGCTGCCACTACTGCGGCAGGCCACTGAAGCGGGCCGTTCTGCGGCGGAAGAATAAGGCGGACGGGGTGAAGTATTACTGCGCGTTCCGTGGCTGCTACAAGATCACCATCGCCCAGCCTGGTCTCGACGCCTACGTCGAGGAGATCGCGCTGGCTTGGTTCGAGCAGCCGGTGAACCTCGCACGCCTGACGGCCGAGGATGACGGCTCGGAGTGGCTCGCCAAGGTCAAGGTGGCCGAGGACCGTCGAGCCGAGTTGCAGGCGCGACTCGACGACGCGATCGCGCAGTACGCCACCGGCTCACTCAATCTGGACACCTTGACGAAGGTTGAGCAGACTCTCCGTCCGCAGATCGCCGACGCCGAGCGTGACTTGATCCCGCCGATCACCGACGACCGCATCCGCGCCCTGGTCACCGCGGCCGATGTTCGCGCCGCCTGGAAGCAGTTGCCGCTCAGCGAGCAGCGCAAGATCATCAAGGCGGCGTTCGACATCCGCATCCAGCAGACGAAGAACCGCGGGCAGAACGCGTTCGAGCCGGAGCGGGTGTTGCTGGCGCCTCGCATCCGGTGAGTTCGCTCAGGCGGCGGTGTGGTCGCGCAGACTCCGCCGCACCGCCGCCACGAGGTCGCCGGTCATCGGCGGGAAGTCTGCGGCGACTTGCCGTGCCGCTTCCTCGATCTGCCTGCGCTCACCCTCGGGCAGCGTGAGGCTCGTGGTCGACGGCTTCTCGTCATTGCGTCGCTCTTTCATGAAGGCCAGGTGAGCTTAGACCCACCCGTCTACCCAGGCACGACAACGCCCCTGGGCATCGCCGAGTCGGCAAGCTCAGGGGCACTGTCGCTGTTGGGTCTGTCAGGGGCGGTCGGTGCCGACCAGTTCCGTTTCGCCCTCTGAACGCTCCTGGCGCTTCTCCTGAATGCGGATCTTCACGAGCATGACCATGCTGACCGGACCCATGATGAGGAACTTGAACGCGTTCCAGATGCAGATGAGGACGACGAGGTTGAGCCAGCCTGGCCCGCCGTTGTCGATGATCGTGGTGCACCAGTAGGCGATGGCGAAGTACGGGATCGCCAGGAGCATCGCCCGCTTGCCCCATTTCAGTCCCTCGCGGGTGCGGATGCGGTCAAGGAGCAGGTTGCTTGGCGCATAGGCGAGAAGGCCGTGAACGTAGGCGGTCGTGGTCAAGATCAGACGGAACATGGCGCAGTCCTCCACCGGCGGCGACGCCAATGTGTTGGGAGGACTTGCCTGAGCGGGATCTCGGGCTCGTCATGCCACCGGCTGTGAGGCGGATGGCCTAGCTGATTTCTGTCGCCTGCCCTCAGCCTACGCCTCGGCTCCGACATGGGGAAGGCGAGCTCAGGGGTTTCGCACCGGTGAGCTGCGAACACGGGTGGGCCGAGACCACGCCGGTCTCGGCCCCCACCTCATCGCGGCTAGATGACTTCGCCTGTCTGCGGATCGACGTTGAGAGTGGCGATGAAGTCGTCTTCGGCTTGCTGGCGTCGGCTGACGTCTGCGATCACAAAGTCCACGAAATCCTGGTCCCGATTGACGATCTCTACGTCCTCAATCGGTGCGACGGGGTCTTCACCGGGCCAGACGGTCTGGCGCGTGGGCCTGTCCCGATCGAGCCGGGTACCACTGGCGGCCACCCAGTCGCGCAGCCGCTGCCGCGCGTCAACGAAGTCCCGATGCCAGCCGAGCGGTGCGCTTCCGGATTGCTGCGGGTCGTAGGCGCTCAGCCAGTGCAGGTGCAGGGCGCTCAGCTCCCAGACCAACTCCCAGTGCCTATGCCACATGGGAGGGATCACGCTCGCGGGCAGACCGTAGGTAGCCCGAAGCCAGTTGACCCACTGGTTCAGCTCCAGCCATGCGTTCTCGGCCTCGTCTGCGCGCAGAAGGTTCCAGTTGATCGGCGCTGGCGGCTCGTCGAGCATCGGCCCGAGGTCTCCGTGAGGTTCGGGGATCGACGTCGGATCGAGGTCGGGATCTGGCCTGTCCTCTGCCTCGTCGCCCGAGGCGAGCCTGTCGTCGTTGGTCATAGCTGGGCTCCTGCTCAGGAGCCCAGTACGGCTGGCTCGCGTGCCTGCGAGGACTGTTCGGGGCGCTCGAACGCCTGGCTGCGATCCACGCCCACGGCGTCGCGCTCGACGGCCGCGCTTCGCGGCTCACGGTTGAGAGTGATCCTGGAGCTGACCGGGTTCGGGCTGAGTGTGTCGGCTCGGAACTCTTCCCGTTCGACCCCGGTCTCGGGGTCGGCAAACTTCTCGAACCGCCCGGTGGCGATGACGTCGTCCCCCTTGCGGTACAGCTCCTTCGCGACCTCGCCGGCCTTGTAGCGGAGTGCGAGGTCGTGGAACGTCCTCTCCAGCTTGGTGAACGTGCCGTCTTCCTCGCGCCGCCAGTGATCGACGCCGACTCGCGCGTAGAAACGCGGCGTTCCTGTCTTCTCGCTGTAGGTCAGCCTGGGGTCGCTGGCGATGTGACAGACCATGACTGTGGCGTTCTTGATGCTCATCTCGTAGCCTCCTGTCCTTGCTCATGGCCGTAGTCGCACGGCCGATGTGGCAGGCAGGTGCTCTCCTACAAGCCCAGAGCGCGCGGATTCCGCACCGCGCAATCTCCTGATGGAGCGGATGTGGCGAGGGTCGGGCCACGTTGCGGGTCGCTCCTGACTCCGAGCGCCGCACGGTGTGCTCTAACCGTTTCGACCGTGAGTCCTTCGTTGGCGGCGGCCGCCGGCTCGCGAGCGTCTGCGGCGTTCTCGATGTCCTCCTGCATCGCGGCCAACCGGGTTTCAACGTCGGCAAGGTCATCTCTGGCCTCGATCAGCGCCTGGGCGTACCGGAACGGCTGTCCGATCCGTTGTTGAGCCTCGGCAGTTGCTTCTTCGGCGGCAGCAAGGTCGATACGAGCGTGGTCGAGCAGACTCGGAATGCCGGACACCCGGTTCTCGATTCGCTGGATCAGCCCAACGCCACCGTCCAGGAAGAGGTCGCGACCGAGCATGAAGGAACTGCGTGGCACGCCGTCGAGCGCGATGTGGACCATCACCTCGCCGCCGAAGGCTGGACTCGTGTTCAGTGTGATGTCGAACCCGCTGATGGAGCCGATGGTGCCGTAGTCGCGGCTGGCATACCGGGGTGCCCACTTCAGGTCCGAGGCGTGCGCCCAGGTAGCGAGTGCGTGCGCCGCGTCGGCGCGCGACGTGTACGTTCTGTCTCTCAGCTCGATCCCGAATCGGTCACCCGAGGTGTCGATGATCCCCGGTAGTGCGGCTTCGAGAGCAGCGATGTCGGCGGACGCGCGCCGGGCTTCGTCTTGGGCGCGGTCGCGGGTGTGGACGAGCATGGACTGGTTGCGGTGGTAGGCGCGTTCCAGCCGTTGCAGCCGGGTGACCTCGTTCTGGATTGTGGAGTGCTCTAGCAGCAGGGGATTGCCGGAGCTAATTGCCTTCGCCTCCGCGGCGGACAGTGCGGAGGAGTCGATCTCTTCGATCTCGCGAGAGTCGAGCTTGCCGCGCATGAGCTGGGAGATGAACGTGGCTTTTCGCTCCACGCCCTGCCACATATAGGAGTCGAAGGATCGCTCGGTGACGAACCGGACGATTGCGACCTCCGCGTTCTGGTTGAGCTGGCGCAGGATGCGACCTTCGCGTTGCGCGATGTCGCTGGGTCGCCACGGGCAGTCCAGGTGATAGAGCGCCACCGCCCTTGCTTGAACATTGGTGCCGACACCCATCTTCTCGGTGCTGCCAATCAACACCGCGATGTGCCCGGCTCGTGCGGCGGCGAACAATCTGGCCTTGTCGGCGTCGGTCTTCGCCTCGTGCATGTAGCGGATCGCTTCGGGAGGCATCCCGCGTTGCACGAGCTGGAGGTGCAGCTCGTCGTAGGCGTTCCACCGTTCGCGGTTCGGAGTGCCGATATCCGAGAAAACCAACTGGAGCGATCCGCGAATCGGCGACGGTTCACCGGTGATGGTGTCGAGGTACTCGTTGTCCTTGGTCTGCTCCCAGACGCGGTAGATGGTGTCGGCAGCGACGTCTACCTTGGTCGGCCCCGACGGGGTGTTCGGGACGATCATGCGAATGTCGAGCGCGGCCTTGCGCCCGTCGGTGCTGATCGCGAGCATGTTGTCTTCGCTCGGGGACACGCTCTTGGTCGCCACCTTGTCGGCGCGCTTGCCGAGGTGCTCGATGAACTGCTCCAGTTCGACCGTGGGCTGCACGGCGACGGTCGCGGGAGCACGCTTGCCGTCGTCGCGGGGCGCGAGGTCCGGGATTGGAAGTTGCAGGTCTTCGCCGGTCTTCACATCGGCGAAGATCGACCACAGCCGCAGCATCTCGGGAACGTTGGAGAACTTCGCAAACCGGGTCTTCATGCGGAACGTGTTGTTCCCCGTCGGTGCCATCTCCATCTGCGTGACGGTCTGCCCGAACGTTGCCGCCCAGGCGTCGAAGCTCCCGATCCCGGCCGCGTCCAGCAAGTCGGGACGCAGGTACTTCTGCATCACATATGCCTCGGTGACCGAGTTCGAGATCGGCGTGGCGGTCGCGCCGGTCACCACTCGCTCGCGGCCTTGGCTGCGCAGGTACTCCAACTTCATGTGCAGGTCCGTGGCGCGTTCCGAGCCGTCGATCGCTGCGTCGCGGATGTTCGATTCGGTGGAGAGGTTCTTGTACATATGCATCTCGTCCACGACCACGTAGTCAATGCCCGTGTCCTCGAAGCAGACCCCCTGGTCTCGATCGGAGTCGGCGCGCGCTTTCGCCCGGTTCTCCAGCTGGAGCAGCTTGCGCTGGATGCGCTTGACGCTCATCCGGTCCTCGCCCTCGGCGTCCTGCAGCACGATGCGCAACTCGTCGACCTGCGCATCGACGTAGGACTGCTGGGTCTCCGGACGAAGCGGGATCTTGGCGAACGCGCCCTGGGTCATCAGCACGCCGTCCCACTCGCTCGCGGACGCGCGGGCGACGAACAGGCGGCGCTTGTCAGCGGTGAGGTCTTTGCTGGATGCAGCGAGAATCCTGGCCCGCGGATAGATTTGCAGCCATTCGCGGCCGAACTGTTCCAACATGTGGTTCGGAACCACGATGACAGGTTTGGAGATCAGGCCCATGCGGCGCATCTCCATGACGCCCATAATCATTTCCGCCGTCTTGCCTGCGCCGACCTCGTGGAAGAGGCCGGCTGCGGGCTCGGCGATCATGCGTGCGACGGCGGAACGCTGGTGCGGTCTTGGGGCGAAGTTCGCCGCCAGCCCCGGGAGGGTCAGGTACTCCCCGGCACCGGTGTAGTCCCGCAAGACGATGCTGTTGAAGCGCCGGTTGTACTCGTCCACCAGGGTCCGGGCTCGCTCGGGGTCTTCCCACACCCACTCGCCAAAGCGTTCCTGAATCGCGTCGGCCTTCTCTTGTGCGGCCGTCGTTTCGACGGGATTGAGGACGCGGCGCTTCTTCCCCTCGATGTCCTCGATCTCGTCGTAGACGAGCAGGGTGCGCTGTTCCATGACGGCCTGCGCGATGTCTGGTGCTGGTCGACGTTCGGTGCCCCACTCGCTCGTGGCCAGCAGGCCCTGCCGTCCGCCGCGGACCTCCCACATGCCCGGCAGCGGATTCTCCACGCGTATCTCGCGGGTGCGCATCAGATCGTTGAGGAACTGTTCGTGGATGTCGGCGCTGATCCAGACCGCGCCGAGGCGTGCGGTGATGTCCTCGACGCCCAGCGTTTCCGGCATCACCTCGGTCAGCGCGTCCACGTTGACCTGGAACTCCGGGTCGTCGGTGGCGCGTGCTCTCGCGGCGTCCAGTTTCGTGCGCACGTCGCCGGAAACGTAGGCCGGCGCGTGGATGAGGTCGTCGGTGACAGGATCGGTGAACACGAGCCCGGTCAACGCACCACGCGCTTCGGTCTCGTCCATGCCGAGCATGTCGGCGATCAGGGCCAGGTCGATACCGCCCGTGCGGTCGAGGCTGACCGCGACAGCATCCGCCGGGGTCTCAACGCCCTGAATCTCGGCGCGCGGCGCGACGACACGACGAGACATGATCGCCGCCGGGGTCGCCGTCTGGTCTGTGTCGTCGAACTGCTCCAGAGCGAGCACGAGCGGCCCGAAGGGGTCTGAGCGGAGGATGCGGATCGGGGTGGGCACAACCCTGGCGTAAGTCTCCTCGCCGGTGTCGTTGGTTCGGCCCGTGCGGCGCAGCGAATATCGGTTCAACGGGCCGTACTTGCCGACGTACTTCTGATAGTCGCGGCGCAGCTCTTCCCGCGCCTGGGTGATCTCGTCAGTGTCATCGACCGTCGCGGCCTCAAGGCTCAGCAGCCGCGTCGCTCCGTCGCGCAGGCCCAGCAGCGCACGCAGCTCGACGGCGGCGGACTTGGGAGCCTCCAACGGTACGACGCCACCGTCGACGATGCTGCCGAACCCTCCGCCCTCGGTGGCAACGATGCTGCCGTCCCATAACTCAGGCGGGGCGGGTGTGAACGCCGCGCGGCGGGTCTCCTGCATACCGGTGCGCTCGGTCATCGTCAGTCCGAGCCGGCGGGCGCTGAAGGCCACCTGCTCGATCACGTCGCGAAGCTCGTCCTCGAGTTGGTCGAGGTTGCCGCGCACAATGAGCGTGGCGTTGCCATGCATCCCGTGGCCGACCTCCAGATCGCCGAGCACCCGCTCGGGATGATGGTCGAAGTAGGCGTTGACCTTGATGATCTGACCGTCCACGCTGATCGGAGTGACGGTCTCCCATAGGTCATCGGCCGGGGGCCTGTCGTCTTCGCGACGGCGGAAGATCAACAGGTCGCTGACAACCTCCGTGCCCGCGGCCCGACGATGCGCGCCAGTCGGGAGTCGCACGGCTCCCACAAGGTCGGCGAGCAGGTTCATCTCACGCCGTGCACCCGGATTCTGTGCGTCCATCGTGTAGTGCGAGGTCAACACGGCCACCAACCCGCCCGGCCTCGTCAGTCGCAGGCTCTTCAGAATGAAGTGGTTGTGCATCGACTGTCGGGTCGGGTTGTGCAGTGAATCATGGAGGGTGATGTTCCCGAACGGGACGTTCCCGACCGTGGCGTCGAAGTGCGCTTCGGGCAGGCGGGTATCGGCGAATGACTCCGCCCTGATGGCCGCATGAGGGTACAGCCCGCGGCTGATCGCCGCGGTGAGCGGGTCCAGCTCAACGCCGGTCATGTGCGCCGCCTCGGGGGCGAGACCGATGAACGTTCCCGCGCCTGATCCCGGCTCCAACACCTCGCCGCCGCTGAACCCAAGCGCATGTACGGCACGCCAGATCTGGGCGACGATCATCGGATCGGTGTAGTGCGCGTTGATCGTCGTGCGGGCCGCTGCATCCCACTCGTCCGCGCTGAGCAGACCGCGTAGCTCGTCGCGCTCGCTGTGCCACTCGGGCTTGGCGTCGTCGAAGACTTCGGGGATCGCTCCCCACGACGACCAGCGGGCCAACGCCTGGCGCTCCTCGATGGTGGCGGCGCGCTGTTGCTCCGCCAGCGTACGGGCAACGTGAATCGCGGCGATGTTCGCGCGGAATCTGGCCTTTGCCCCGGAGGGGGCGAGGTCGTCCTGCGACGATGGGACGAACCGCGGCAGATCAGCCGCGGTCGATTCTTGCGGGGCTAGCGGACTTCGCGGAGGAAGCGGATCGTCGCCGCCTCTGCCAGCAGCGCCTTGTTCGACTCCAGGTACTGCCGCGGAATCTCCGCCTCGACCAAGCTCTCCAGAAACTCGACCGGGACGGCCCACTCCTTGGCCTTGTCCTCCAGCTCGACCGTCGAGGGCATCAGGTCCGGTGCGTCCTGCATCCGTTCGGCCCAGGCCACGAGATTCTCGTCCGAGGGCCGAGTCTGCTCCCACTCCTCGCGGGCTTGATCCAACGGCAGGCTCGGATCGCTGACCCATGCGAGCTGGTTCATCACGACCTCCTCTGCGATCCTGCGTGCCGTCGTCCGGCGAGCCACGTCCTGTAAGTAAGTCTGCTCCGAAGAGCGTCCCATCTCCAGCATCCAGGCCGGGTTGTTCTCCAGTATCGCTGCCAGGTCCGACACTTGCGCCTGTATCTCCGCTCCCAGGTCGGTGAAGAACAGCTCCGGGTTCTCCAACTCCGCCAGTCGTTTCGGGGCGTGCTCGGCCCAGTGGTCCCTGACTCGTACTCCGTAGCGGTTCATCGGTGCCTCCCTTTTTCTCCGGGCCACGCGTGCGAGAGTCCCCAGCCGTCACCAGCATGTCGGCGGCAGGCTCGTCCAGACCCCACAGGTCGAGTTCGAGCTGTCCCGGTGGGGGCGTACGTCTGCGGCGTGGCATCACGACCACCCCCGCCCGGGGTGGCCGTCACCTGCGCACGTCGCGTCGCCTACCGGCCGTGAGATGTGTCGTTCACGGCCCATCAGCGCCCACTTCCAGCAGTCCCTCGATCTCGGCACGGTCGGACTTGAGCCGTGCGGCGTCGGCCCGGTCGGGCCATGCCCGGAGGTCAGTGATGATCGGAGCGGCTGAGCGCAACATGACGACGCCGGTTCCAAAAGGCAACGTCCTGATGCGGTCGGGCGGAAGGACCGGAACTCGACGTATGGAGCGTTGGTTGGACCTCGAGCCGTGATCGCCAAGGGTCACCGAGTCGGTGGTCTCGTCTCGCTCGCCGATCAGGGTTGACAGGTCTTGCAGATCGCGCGACGCGGAAGCGCCGCCGAGGATGACTTTCACGATGCTTGCGTCCCAGATCGCCGTGGCCTGGTTTTCGTTCCAGCGGTCGCGGGCTTGGGCCAGAGATTGCAGTACGGGCATCGTTGTAATCCCGGTGCCTCCGCCTTCGGCCATGAGGGTCGGCAGGCTCGGCAAGGGTGCGAGGTTCGCTATCTCGTCGAGCGCCAGGAGCATCGGCGGGTCAAGTCGCGCGCCCGCGGAACGTGCGGCGATCCGCCGCGCAGTTTCCACGAGGTCTTCCACCAGTGCCGCGACGAGAGCCGCTGACGCGCTGGCTCCCGAGCCGGTCGCCAGGAGAAACAGGGTGCCGCGGTTGCGGATGAACGCGGCTGGGTCGAAGCTCTCGCCATCACCCGGACTGACGGCATCGAGCACTCGCGGATCGGCCAGCGCACCGAGCGCGAGACTCACGCCCTGCCAGATGCTGTCGCGTGTGCGCGGATCTGCGTCGATCATCGACTCCAGCGACTCCGCCCATCCCAGCGCGGCCTGCGGATAGTTGACCAGGATCGCCACGGCATCCGCCGCCGCTGTCGGATCGAGGGTCCACCTGAACAGTTCGCTGGGCGGTCGATGATCGAGCGCAGCGGCGTGCAGAAGCGCCTGCAACGCCGTACGCGTCTTGCCCTCCCAGAACCCGCCACCATCGACACCGCCCGCGGCGAGCCCAGTCGCCGATGCGAGCCCTGCCGCGCGGATCATCGCTGTCTGCGGGTTCTCGCAACCTCGGATCGGCGACCACCGCAAACCCGCCGGGAGGCCCTGTGCGAGCTGTTGCGGGTCGAACACCGCCACGGGACCGATCCGCTGCCGTGCTCGCAGGCTGGCGGTCAGATTGTCAGGGCGCGTGGAGGTAGTGACCACCGCACCGGGCGCGTCAAGAATCGAGTTGACCACGATGTGCAGGCCCTTGCCGCTTCTCGGCGGGCCGATCACGAGAATCGAGTCCTCAACCGACGCCCAGACGTCACTGCCTTTCGACGTACCGATCCGGTAGCCCACATCGTGCGGCTTGGGTGATTCCAGGGAAGGTCGGAGAGCACCGGCTCGTTTCAGCAGCGCCGCGCCGGACGCAGCCTTGGCGATCTCATGCTTCGTCGCTGTTCCGGCGATGCGGCGTGGGTCGTTCTCGATCCGATGAACGTGCCTGCGCAGCCGCATCCACATCCAAAGCCCCACTGCTACCAGGCCGGCGAGCAGAAACGTGGTGATGATCCAGTAGGCGACCGGATTCAGGCCAGGGGCTTCGAGCGCGGCGGCAGGGTCTGCAGGATGGAACAGCACACCGACGCCCGAGGCAGGGCCGCCCGCGGGCTGATCCGTGCCGGTGAGGAACGCTGCAACCGATCCAGCGCCCCGGAGCACGAGAGCGATCCCGAAGAGGACAACCAAGCCGATCATGGCCGCGTTGGTCAACTCGTCGCCGAAGGAGCCGGTCTGCCGTGTCTGCCCGTTCACGACAGCCGCCGGGCAATCGTGGTGCCGGAGATGCGGCCGAACAGCAGCACCTCCACGAACCCGTCAGCAACTGCGTGGCCGAGCTGTGCAGGGTCAATGAGGGCGCGGGCACGCCCTGTGTGCGCAGCGTCGGTGTGTCCGGTGACAATGGCGACGGCGACGTCTTCGCCCGGAACGAACCCATCCCCTTCGACCGCGTGGAATGTAGGGAGTGAGATCGGGTTCTCCGCCGGCAGCTTCGGGTGATCGGCGCGGTGACGACTGGGCGCAATGATGTCGGTGAAGGTTGTGCCGTCGCTTTCGTGGACCTCAACCCGCACCGGGGCGGTCCGGTCGTTTGTGGCGCGGTCGATGATCGGCCCGAACGAGGACCGCCGCCACGGCGGCGCGAAAGGGTCGGGCTCAAGCGGCTTCCCATCAACGGTTGCGCTGACCGTGCCGTCCTCGTGCACGACGAGCAGGACGAGCGGGATGGATACCGGGACGGATTCGGGCTCAGGCTTCCTCATGTCGCCGAGGTGAGCCCGACAGGGACCGACAGCCGGCCGATCGCGTCAGATTCGTCTCCGGCCGTGAGTCAGCGGGACCGTCTGAGCTGGTGCTAGATCGCCGGTTCGACGCCCTCCCACGTCGTCGTTGGCTTCGTTCGGATCACATGCGGGGCGCATCCGGCGGCCGGCGACCGGCCGGATCACGCTGAAGCGACTTGACGTGCTCGGCGACGTTGCGCGTTTGCTTCGCCCAGATCTCGGCTTGCCGGAGCAGCATTGCCGCGTCGTCGGAATCGACTGCGCCACGCGCGGAGACGCGCCATCCGTGGGTGCCGTCGGTTCGCCGTGCTGTGCGCTCGGCGCGCCACGCCCAGGAAGTCGGCAGGCGATCGGGATCAGACCAGTCGCTGCCCGTGTACCGTTCCTCGACCGCGAAGCGGGCCTCGCTGTGCTCTGTCGGGTACAGCACGTAGTGCCCGCCCCCGAATGCTTCGGGGTCTTCGTATTCCAGATGGACGTGCTTGCCGTAGACGCGGGCGATGCGCTCCAGTCCATCGGTGAGCGTGTTCATGTTGCGCGTAAGTCGCTGCTGCTCGCGGTCGAAGGCCGCGGTGGCCTGGCCGTAGGCGGTAACTCCTGCTCTTACTGCCTGCTCGACGCGGGACAAGAGCTGCTCGGCGTCGGCCTGGCTCATGCCGAGCGTGCGTGCAGCGCCTGCGGTATCGGTTGTGTCCCTTACCCGCGCGTTGAATGGTCCTTCCCTCAGCGGTCCCGCTCGCAGTACCTGCCCGTCGCTGTCGACGTTGACCTCGACCACGACGACCCGTTCGTCAGGCGTCAGGAGCCCGATCTCGCCACCGCTGGTTGCGAACCAAGGTTCGGAGAGAAGCAGTTCGCCAAGGGTCGCGTCGCGATCCATGTGGGCTTCGAAGGCGTCAAGCGCCCGGCCGAACGCGATCTGGTCCCGAACCTCGTTCCAGTCGTCGTCAGGCATGGCCGTCACCTGGCCCGGTCATGCGAGCGGTGGTGTCGAACGCGGCCAACTCGGCAGGGTGGAGCTGGTGCTGCACGACGAAACTTCTGTCTTTGATCCGCCACAGGCCTTGCCCGGTGCCCAGGCCGGGCAGCAGGCGTTGCTCGGTGCCGGTCAGCCCGAGCGCCTGTGCGGTCACGCCCAACTGGTCGCTTTCCTGGCGGTAGATGATCCTCGTCTCGGCATTCGCCAGCAGGCTGTTCGCCAGCGCCCGGTTCGCCGAACCCACATCGCCCACGTTCTCCAAGTCGCTCAACTTGTGAAAGACGAGCAGATTCGCCAGCCCGTAGTGCCGGGCCAACCTCCAGTGCGCGTCCATCCTTCTCAGCAAGGACGGATGCGACATGAGCCTCCACGCTTCGTCGTAGACCACCCAACGGCGTCCGCCATTCGGGTCTAGCAGCGCGGCTTCCATCCACGCGCTGGAGCACGTCATCAGCACCGAGATCAGCGTGCTGTTCTCGGTGACGCGGGACAGGTCGAGGCTCACCATCGGTAGCGATGGATCGAACTTCACCGTGCTCGGGCCGTCGAACAGACCGGCCAAGTCCCCGGCTACCAAGCGGCGCAGGGCGTGGCCGACCTGGCGACTGTCCTCAGCGAGTCGGCCGTCCGGGTCGTCAGCGGGATCGGGGCGCAGCAGCCGGTCGACCACCATCGGCAGGATCGGCACCTCCGCGCTGCGCACCGCCCCGGCCAAGGCGGTGTCGATCGCGGTGTGCTCCAACGGTGCGAGCCGTCGATCCAGCACCGTCTCCGCCAAGGCTCCGAGCAGATCGCGCCGCCGGGCGGCGAGCGTGGTGGCCCACTCCTGGTCGGAGAGGCCACTGGGTCGGTAGCCTTCATCGAGCGGATTCAGGCGCGTGCCCATCCCGTGTCCGAGGATGATCGCTTTCCCGCCGACCCGCTCGGCGACGCCGGTGTGTTCCCCTTTCGGGTCGCCCGGGACGTACACCCGGTAACCGAAGGGCAGGCTGCGGGTATAGAGGCTCTTGGCGAGCGACGACTTCCCGCTCCCGACGATCCCCGCGAGGATCAAGTTGGGCGCGGTGATGATGCCCCGCTTGTACAACACCCAGGGGTCATAGACGAAGCTCGACCCGCTGTAGAGGTCTTGGCCGATGAACACGCCGGAGGCTCCGAGCCCGGCCTCGGCCAAGAACGGGTACTGCCCGGCCAACACGGCGCTCGTGTCCTGATGACGCGGCAGCCGGAACCTGCCCGGCGTCCGCAGCGTCGCCGGCCCAGTCTCGCCCGCGGAGGGCAGATAGACGGTGGCGCGGCGCTCGGCCCGCTCCGCCTCGGCCTTGACCCGCGCGGCCTCCTTCTCTGCCTGGTGCTGCTCGGCGATCAGGCGTGCGGCGGCTTGCCGACGCTGCTTGCGCAGCCGACGCCGCTCCGATGCCGGGGCGACGAGGACTGCGGTGTGTAGCCTCTCGTCTCGGCTCACAGCGCCAGCCCCCTGGTCTGCTTGACCGCGGTGATGCTAGCCGGCTCGAACCAGCCACCAGCACGGACCGCACTGCGTCGAACCTCGACGTCGGTGGCGGGTTGTGCGGGCCGATCGCCGGATGCGTCGATCGCGTCCTCGGCGCGGATCAGGTGCCGCCGGTAGAGCGCGACGTGACCCGCTTGCGCGTTGTAGGTCATGACGTACTCACCCGTTTCGGCCTGCCGGTCGCCTGGATAGACCGGGGCCGCGTCGTGCACGTCGCCGTTGACCATCGCGGCGTCGATGGTCTCGGTGCCGTAGTCCCACGCGCTCAGGTTCTCGATCCCCGCTTCTACGCCGTGCGTGTCGATGAGTTCGAGCATGTGATCGGCTTCTTCGCCTTGCATGAAGACGACGCCGATCCACCGCTCGACGAGCCGATCGCGGGGACTCCAAACGATTCGACCGGAGTGGATCATCGCCGCATTGAGACGGTCCTCGGCCTGGTCGATGAGCGCGGTGGCTTGACGCAGCTCGTCTGCTGCTGAGGTCGCCGCGTTCGCACCGGCCGCGTAGTCGTGGCCGTCGTCGGTGACTCGTTCACGGTGGGAGTGATGGACGTTGGCGAGTTGATCGAGCACCTGCCGCAAGGATCGAACTCCGCCCAGCAGGTCGCCGATCACCCGGTATGTGTCTCCCGGTTCCTCGAAGGTGCGCGTGGCGTGCGCGAGGCCGCGCAACGCCTCGTAGGCGTCGTTGGCGTCGCTGGTCGGGTTCGTGAACGTGGGCATCACAGCCTCCTTGGGCGGGTTCGGATTGCCTGCGAGGTGAGCGCGCCGTTACACGATCCGGCAGAGCGGCAGGGCAGCAGCGGTGAAAGCGACCGCCTGCTGACCGACGAGTCGGCGGGTCTCACAGGACGCCTGGATCGCGGATTGCTCGATCGCCGCGGTCGCGGCTTCCAGCTCGTCGAGCGTCGGCGCGGAGACACTGAGGAGACCGGAGACGCGGAGCACGCCGTGGCCGGCCGTCAGGTCGGCTTCCTGCTGAAGAACGTCCTGGTATTCGGCAGTCTGGCTGGCGTCCTCGATCTGTCCCATCCGCGCCCGTTGGGCTGCGTCCGAGATGTGTTCGACCTTTTTCTTGCGGATGTCACGGGCGGCTTGGTCGGAGCGCATCGGCGTGTAGATGAGCGACACGGACCGTTGGATACCAGTGGACAGCAGGACCGGGGCGAGGAACCCCGGATACACCATGCTCCGAGGCCACTCCGAAACCCACAGCACGGCGTGCCAAGCCGAGTCGGTGCGCAGGTTGCCCCACGTCTCGGTGACCGCGACCGGGCCAGCCGTCGCGAGTTCCTGCCCGAGCCGGCCGTGCCGTTCCAGCGTCGCCGCGACGGCAGGGTCGTAGGCCGAGCGGAGAATCACCGCGACCTGTCCTGGACCAAGCCATCCCGTCGGGGTCAGGTCTGCTGAACGAAGCGCGGCCGTGAGGGTCGCCATTTCCTGTCGGAGCACCGCCGCCGCGCCGCGGATGCCCCCGCCCGCGGTCCTGATCTGCCGAGCGGCGGCCTTCATGTCCAGGGACAGGCTGATCGTGGTCGCGTGCCGTTCACCAGCAGGGCCAGCTCGTTCGATCAGCTCAGCGTACGTGGTAGCGGCCCACGACTCATCGGCATTGCCATGCTCGGACCACCACTCTGCCAGACCGCTGCCGGAGTCCGGCAGGGTTCGTTCGAGCACCTGGAGAGTCGCGATCCGTCCGGAGCGGCATACCGTAGCGAGGACACGACCCCACGAGGTGACCTTGCGCTCCTGCTCGCCAGCGTCGAGCAAGACGAACGCCGGATGCGTGACCTCGCAGACCACGGTGAGCGTGCCTTGACGGGGGTCGTGGATCATGCACGCTTTGGACTCAGGGTCGCGGTACTCCCGCAGCCGCGCCATGTCTCCAGGCAACGCAAGGCTCCCCGCGGGGCGAGGCTTTACGATCCGCCGCCGGTAGAGCAGTTGCCCGCCGGTGGAGCGCCATAGCCACCAGCACGCGACGGGGAGCCACTCGACTACGGGACGTCCGCCCACGGGTATCCATGTCAGAGCTGCGCAGAGCACCCAGATCGGGGCGCTGTAGGCCAACAGCATCCCGGCCCCGCCGTAGAACGCCGCCAACAACGTCAGGCCGCCGATGCCGAGCGTGATGAGCTGTGCGACCGAGAGCCCCAGCAATACGCCTCGCCGCGAGAGCCGGGAGAATTTCATCGGGGTCAGCTCACCGCCCGTACTGCGCTGTTCTCGCCTTGTGGGCATCGCAGATCACTCCCGTCCTGCCGTGGGTGGAGCGGGCCGAGACGGCGCAGGAGTGCGTGGCTGTGGCGCCGACGGCGGCGGCGGGGTGTGCGCCGGCGCGGTACTGCCCTGGTCTCCTGCCGCGCTGGCGGCGGTTTCGGCTTGGCCTGCGACGGCGTGGCCTGCCTTGGGTCCGGCTTCGGCGGCTCCCTTGACTACCTGTGCTCCTACGACGACTGCGGCCGCGGGGCCAGCCGCCGCGCCTGCCCCGGCACCAGCACCGGCACCAGCACCGGTTCCGCTCGCGCCGGCTCCTGTGCCCGCTGAGCTGGCAGCACCTGTTCCCGCAGTGGGAGCCGAGCCTGATGGTGGCGGGGGCGCACCGCCCGACCCACCACCGGCCCCTCCGTCCTTCGAACCTTCGAGAACCTTCTTCGGCTCTCCGCTGCTGGTGGGCTTGGCTGGGACTGGGATCGGACGGTTGAGCGCGTTCTTCGCCTCCTGCTCTGTTCCCATCTGCTGATAGAGATCGAAGCCCACGAATGAGATGAAGCGGTAGACCATGTAGGGCGCGAAGGCCGCGATGCCGAGCAAAACTATGCCGGTGATCGGTTCGGTGACGGCGGAGATGTCCAGCTCGATCGGGGTCGCGATTTGCGTGATCGCAAGCAAGAAAATGACGACCAGGACGAGCTTGCTGATGATGAGGGCGATCACGAAGGCCGCCCACTTTCCGATCCAGCCCCGCGTCGCGTCCCAGGACGCGCCGGAGAACGCAATGGGTGCGAGCACGACCCCGACCAGCAGCAGCGCCTTACGGATCAAGAGCGAGAACCACACGATCGCGACCGCGGCGATCATCAGCCCCGCGAGGAAGATCGTGACGATCGCGCCGACGCCGGGCGCGGCGATGTTGATGCCGGTCAGCCCGGCGGCGAGCAGGGCGATCTTGTCGCCCATCGTGCCGGTGGTCTCGCCGGCAGCTTGCACGATTCCGATGCAGAGCTGGTCCACGATCTCCAGCGCGAGCGCGGTGAGCGTCACGACGACGAATGCGCCGAGCACTGATTTCGCCGCCCCTAATGCTGCTCTGGACAAGGCAGTAGGGTCGCGCTTAACCAGCCCCGTGATGAGTTGCAGGCAGAAGAAGATCAGGACGAGGAAGACCCCGATGCCGAAGATCAGGTTGTAGACACTGGTGAACCCCTCCGTCTGGACATCGACCAGCGTGGTCGTGTCGAACACAGACCACATCGCCTCGATCAACCAGCCGGCCGCGCCGCCCATCGCCTGCGCGAGCCAGTCGAACGGGGCAGCTACGACCGTCGCAGCGGCCTCGCCGGCCACGTCGCAGACGGTCGAAATCACGGGAACGTCGCAGACACCCATCACGAATCTCCTGCTGTGGTCGGCGGCCTAGACCGACTGGCCCACGTTCCAGAAAAAATTGACGAGAGTGACCGCGGCCCCGCAGATCACCGCGGCCCCGCACGAGATGAGCACGCCGAGTTTTCCCCTACCGGCCAAGTGGGGGTTGCTGGAGTTCGCGCCGTACGCCCAGACGATCGCCGAAACGATCAGGGCCAGGACGGCCAGGACCAGGCCCACCGTCATCACCGCGCCGACGATGGCGCGGAGCTGTTCGATGCCGGGCAGACCGTTGCTGTTGGGGTCGATGTCGATCACGGTGGTACTCCCTCGCTGAGCCATTAGGTTTGTGGCGGCGAGGTGAACCAGGAACTCCCTGGCGTGAACGGACATGAGGAAGGCCCGCCCTCCATGCGGAGAGCGGGCCTTGGGAGACGGCCGGGTCAGAGCTGATTGCCTAGCGCGATCAGCCAGTTCACCCACGCGACGCCGGCACCGGCAAGGGCGGCTCCAGCGACGCCGACGAGCACTCCGACCCTGCCCTTTGAAGCGAGGGAGTGGTTCCCGTGCGAGGCACCCAGTGCCCAGCAGATCGCTGAGACGATAACCATGAGCACTGCGACGATGAGCACGATCAGCAGCAGCGCCCCGATGACCTGTTTGAGATCACCGATGCCACCGAGACCGTCGAAGTCAGGAAAGACACCCATCACGCGCCTGCCTTCACGGTGACGTGCAGGTGGTCGAAATGACCGCCCGTGATCGAGGCGGGGTCGTGCATCCCGCCGCCGTTGTAGGGCCGCCAGCCTTCGGCGTCGCGGGCGACGGACCAGATCTTTCCTTGCCAGATCAGGTATTCGACGCCGAGCACGTCGGCGTTGTCCTTCATCCAGTTCGTCACTTGCCACCCGGCCTCGAGCTGCGCTGGCGTCGGGCGCGTTCCGATGCGGTTCCCGAACGTGATGTCGCACGCTCTGCCCAACGGGTGCTCGGATTTCGTACCGGGCCGCGGCGAGTAGCAACCCCAGCCCGTATCGGGGAATGCAGCCTTGGTCTGCGCCATGAGATGCGCGAGACGTGCCGTGATCTGGCCGCTGCTGCTCGGGTCGTCGACCATCCGATCCGGGTCACCATCTAGCGGCGTCGGGGCTCCCGCGGCTGCACCTCCAGATGTGCAACCGCCGGGACCGCCCGCGGGTTCGGGAAGATTTGCCGCTCCGTGCGCGTTGAGCCACCCAGCAGGGTCGATGGCCTCGGCGTTCGTGCCGCCCGGGCGAACTTCGAAGTGCAGATGATCGCCGGTGGACATGCCGCTACTGCCGACGTCGCCGATGTGTTGTCCGGCGGTCACCCTGTCGCCGACGTGCACATGGATACCTGACTGCCACATGTGCGCGTAGGCAGTCGCCACGGTCTTGCCGTCGATGGTGTGCTCGATGACGATGAGGCCGCCGTAGCCCCCCGAGAACTCGGCCACCGTCACTGTCCCGTCAGCAGCAGCGAGGATCGGAGTTCCGCCGGGTGCACCGAGATCGAGGCCGGTGTGGAAGGACTGCTCGCCAGTGATCGGATGGATGCGCGGGCCGAAGTCGTCGGTTTTGACCCAGGTGCCCTCGGGCAGCGGGAACACGACTCGCGACGACTCCGCGTTGACCGGTGCCGTCGTTCCTTGATCGCCGCTCGTGCCAGCCGCGGTCGTGAGCGCATCTATGATGGCGTCTGCGACCGGAGCGTAGTTCTGGTAGCGATCCGGGTAAGCACTGACTTCCACACTCTGTGCGGCTTCGCCGGGGTCCATCTGTTGCCAGCCAGGAATGTCCAGCAACCCTCGCGGCGAGGGGTAGTTCGGGCCGTTCGGGCCGCCAAAGAACGCCCGCGCCTGGTAATGCGGGTCCATCAGCTCGGCGACGGTGCCCCAGCCCGACTGCGGGCGCATCTGGAACAAGCCGAGCGAGTCATGATCGCTTCCGTCGCCGTCGTTCGGGTAGCCCCCGCTCTCGGGATACGTGCCCGTGTTCGCCAGCATCCGCAACGTGCTCTCGGTGAGAGCGGCCATCAGCGCGATCTTGATTCCGGGCCGGCCGACGCCCTCGATCCCGCCTCCGACCGTGATGATCGTCGCCGCATGGGTGAGTTGAGCCCTGGTCAGCGTGAACGTCTCACCGTTGGCGGTGGTGACGGTCAATGAGTCGGGGACGTTCCCGACTGTGACGCTGCCGCTGGGCACAGCGCAGTTGGCGGCGGCCGGGTTCATCAGCACACCAATGGCAAGCAGGATGCTGGCCGGCCCGAACAGCACGAGGGCGAGCCCGACGATGAGGAGCTTCTTAACCACGACAACCCCTTTCACCGAAGGGGGTTGTCGAGTTGCGACAGACGCAGCACATGGCACAGACCGGAGCGGAACTCCGGGGCCGGGGGCGGGCAGGCCAGGAACACGGTGAAGGACACTGTGTGCTCCGAGGTCACGGGCTCGCCGTTCCAGACGCCCTCGCGGTGGCGGGTGCCCTCGATCGTGATCGCGGTCGCCCCGGCGGGCAGCTGGCCGGGCTGAGCCTGCTCGACCGCCTGATCCCATGCCTCGGGCACGAAAGAGTTGTCGATCGTGAGGTGCTGGATCGTGGCATACTTTCGCAGCTCGATCCACGCTTCACGGGTCGGCAGGTAGCCGGCGATGTCGGATGCGAGGCCAGCCTGCTCCTCGCCAGATGGGTCCCCGACCTCCAGGATCGAAGCGGTGTAGTCCAGCGGCATCAGCCCGGAGCCCGTGTCCCAGACGAACAGCGCCGTCGCGACGTTGCGGGCGAACTCGTCCGGGTCGTTCGAGGGCTCCACCCGCGGCGGCCCCGGTCTGCCGGACTCCGACTCACGCGGCGCGACGACAGTGGGAGTCGGATCGGAGGCCGGGTCGTTCGGCTGCCGAGGGCCGGCGATGAGCCCGTACACCCCGACTCCGACCAAGAGCAGCAGGGCAAGGGCGGCAGCGATCACAGCGATGAGTCGTCCACGGGACCAGGAGGCGGCATTCGTCTTCATGCCCCGAGGTGAGCCGCTCTGCGACCGGGGCACCGAGAGGATCAGAGCGCGCGCAGCAGCGGTCGGCCGTCGCGTATCCGGGCGCGCGCCTTGCGGAGTTGCTCACTGAACTCGACAGTGCCGTTCACCGTGGCGAAGAAGGCGATGGTCTGCTCGTCGGTCAACTCGTGCGCCAGCTCGTCGAGGTCGTAGTGCGACCACCAGGATTCCAACTCGCCCCACGTCACGATGAAGGCGCGCACCGAGAAGCGCGCGGACAGCTCCGCCTCCAGGGCTGATGCACCGCGTGCGGCTGTGTCCTTCTTCGCCTGGATGGACTTCGCACCCTTGGAGGCATGGACGCGCGCCAAGGCGTCACTCGCCAAGTCCTGCAGCGAGCGATCCCGTTCGCCGTCTACCTCCGTCTGCGCATCGCGGACTCGCTGGAAGATCGGGTTGACCGCCGCACCTGCCTCGATCTGGACGAGCCCATCCCGTGCCAGGGTCCGCAGCCCGTCTGTGACGGCCGGGTCGCCAGCCAGACGTTGCAGGAACCCGATCTGCTCCAGGCGGGTGTACGAGGACGAGCCAGTCACCATTTGCGCGGCCTGCTTGCGAGCATCGCCTTGTTGCAGTGAACCTGCTGGTCCCGCCGATTCGGCGGGACCATGACTCCCCGGCTCGTGCCCGTCGCGGAACTGGGTGCGCGCCTTCCTCTGGGCCGCGTCCTCGGCCATGAGTCCCTTGATCTCTCGGTACAGCGTCGCCGCCTCTGTCGGGGTCAGCGGCTTGTGAAGCACGTTGTCGTCTCGTTCCGCCAGAAGAAGGCCCAGCTGGTCCGAGATCCCGGAGCGCACCCAGACGCTGACTCTCCGCCAGCCGAGTCGCTTGATCGCGGCGATCCGTCGTGCCCCGCACACCAGCACTCCGTCTGGAGTGACGGTTGGAGGCTGGAGGAGTCCGTCGCGGTCGATCGACGCAACGAGTGCGTCGATGTCGCCGAGGTCGCTGCGGTGCCGTTGGCCGACGACGATCGACTCGACCGTCCGCTCCAGTTCGATGTGCCCCGCCGGTCCGCTCATCTCGCACCTCGCGCCGGCTTGGTGCCCGGAGCGGCAAGGGAGAGCGTGAGTACGAGGTCGTCGTCTCGCAGAAGCAGCGGCAGTGTCTCGCCGATCAGAAGACGCAGGAGCACGCCGCGTCCAGCGGCGGTCGCAGCGAGCTCGGCTTGCGGGGTGCCCAAGAGTGCTCGTAGGAGCACGGCCCACGATCGCGCGGGTAGATCGAGGAGGGCGCGGGCGTGCTTGTCGCGCCGTAGCGTCTCGTAGGCGGTGTGCCGGTTCCCGACGCGGGTGAGCGCGCCGCAGACGTGCTCAACGCACGCCTTCGCCGTGCCGATCTGCCAGCCGAGCAGAGTCAAGAGCGTGATGGCGTCTTCCACCGCCGCCGTGGCGGTGGTGATATCCGTCCGGCTAGGCTCGTCGGTCGACGCATCCTCGGCGTGGGCGTCTCTGACCTGGAACGCGGGGTGGTAGTCCGACAGCACGTTCTCTCGGTCGGAGAGTCGTTCGGCGTCGTGGAAGACCGAGTAACGGGGCCGGCGTGCCTGGTGGGTTGAACACAACAGACCTTGGCCCCGCTCCTCGGCGATGCAGGTAATCCGGACGGCGTGAGTGACCACCGCCCACGGGTCTTCCGCCGTCCGAGCGGACTTGGTGCGCATCACGTCGAACGCGGCCGATGCGGCTTCCCACGGATCGAGCCTGTGTTTGGTAGCGAGGGCGGCATACTTCTCGGCCGCGAACTGCATCAGCTCAGCCGCGACGGCGTCGTGCTCCCAGGCGTGTTTGCCTGCGGCGTGGAGCCGGACGAGCACGGCGCGCAGTCCCTCGCTAGTGCGGTAGTCCTCGGCGGGCGTCGGTGTGGTTTTGCGAGTCATGGTCTGGTCGCCTCCTTGCGACGAGGTGAGCCCGCAGGTGACTGCGGGTCTCGCCCCGGCCGTGCGGGCATCCATGACTCATCACCCCCTGCTATCTCATTCCGATCCCGGACCGGCTCCTGCCCTGATCGGCGGTCCCTCGACGTCCGAAGGCGCTCAGGGACGGTAGGTGTCGAGCCCGCTCAGCGATCAGTTGCGCGCTCGCTTCGAACGGCGCCCGGGCACGTCGGCTCTGCTCGGCGGTGACATCGATGCCGCGTCCCGCCAGTAGCCCGGTGTGGCGCGCGATCAGGTCGGTCGGGCGAACCCACTCCACGCCGCGGCTACGCATCTGCGCGATCCGCTCCCTCATCGCCTGGCGGGAGACCTCGGCGTCCTTTACGGCTTCTGGCGTCGCTGTCACCTCGGCGGCTTGCGTGGATAGCGACTCAGATTCGGTCTCCGAGACTCGCGTCGCTCCGGCAACGTGCCTCCGCCGCTCCGCGAGCTGCAGCTGCTCGTACTCTTGCTCGTTCATTGCTCTGCTCCTTGCATCACCAGTTCAGCCCCGGACGGGCCGGCTCCATCGGCATGGTGAGCGCCAGCTTCATCCGCCTGCCCGGCACGCGGCAGCCATCTGCCGACAGTCGAGGGATGCACATCCAGCTCGCGAGCGATCCGCTTGTTCGACCAGCCCAGCGCCCGCATCTCCGTCGCCTGCCGCCGGCGGTCCTCGCCCTCCTCCGGTCGTTCAGCCGGCGTCGGGTCAACCCTCACAGCGCTTGTCGCCGCCGTTACGGGTTCGCGCAACGGGGCGGGCACGGCTGCGCGGGTCGAACGGATCAACACCACCGTCAAATGTGTGCTCGCTAGCAGCATCAGCGGTGGCACCGCGGCGACGCTCCCGGCAAGAACCGTGGGTACTGTTGCATCAGCGGTCACAGTGGCGTGCAAAAGGTTCCCGGCGACCGACACTCCGGTCGCGGCCATGAGCAACAGCCACGGATACCATGCCGACCCGTGCCGATCGAGAGCAAACGCCGCCACGGTCGCCACGACAATCAGTCCGTCGACGATGAGCGGCCACGCCCACGCCTGTCCCTCGGCCACCCCGGAACGGCGTGCCAGATCGGTCAGGGCGATGAACGACAGCCAGAAAGCGAAGCCCGCAATCCCGACTGTCCCTCCGGTGGCTGTCGCCACCGCCCAACGCCGCGACCGACCCTTCATCGCAACCCCCTCGACGCAGAGACGCGGGATTCAGAAGCTCCAGTCACAAGGCTGGCGAGGAGTGTGCTGCGATGACGCACCATCGGCTCACGACCGCCACGGTCTGAGCCAACGCTGCGGTAGGCGCTGAACACGGTACGTGTGATCTCGCGTTCCCCGAAGTCCTCCTGTACGGCCAGCATCAGCGCGTCGAGCGCCGCTGAGACAGAAACATTGCCCTCCGCCAGCCGGCAGGCAGCCCAGAAGAGTTTGGTGTTCCTGTCCGTGGTCTGACGGGCCAACCACGCGCTGAGCCGAGCGGCATCGGCGTGACCCATCTCGTGCCTGTTGGGCATCGGGCGATTCTGGGGGCGTGGCTTCAAGAACTCGCGCAGACGTGTCGCGTCTACGGGCATCGCCCGATCAGCATGGGTCTGCTTGACACTATACGAGCGATACGCACCGTCCAAACGCAGCATTGAAGGCGGAGCGACGATGTATCCGCCATCTGCGCGGCAGTCCACTCCGACGTCGCCAATGGCCCAGGAGCGCTCTGTTTGGGCCGCGTCGGCTGGGAAGTAGGCGTGCTGTCCGCCGCTCGGCGTGGCCACAATGACCAGCGGCTTGGGGATCAGACCCGCTCGAACCGCCCGCTCATACGCGGCGTACCCGTTGATGCCGTGCTGATCCACGTCGATCACAACTAGGCCCGAAGCGTGTCCGGTTGGAACGCCGATATTCGCGAATGGCTGCCAACGCCACCAGCCCTGTATCCGACGTAAGTCATCTGTGGCGAGCTTGAAGCCGGATGGAACGATCGGAGTCTTGGAGCCGGGGGCGCAGGGGAACACGGGGATGCCCGCCGAGGCGAGTTCGTGCGCCGCGGCGGGCAACGACAGCCCTTCAAGCCGGCGAAATAAAACGGCGATCTTCTCAGCGGTGGCCACTGTCCCCACTGCCAATCGCCATCCGCGGGGATCGTCGGTCCGCACCCACAATTGCCTCCCTCAGCCATAGCCGCTCCGGGATGGAGGGCTGCGTGATCGCGAGGTACGCGCCGGTAGGATCAGGAGGCGGACGAGGGACGAGGCTTCGACCGCCAGGCCCGAGGCAAGCCCGACGAGTCTCTACTGGACTACAGCAAGTTCGAAGCCCGATGTCCTCGAAGCTAGAGATGAGCCCGCTAACGGGCTCCAAATAGTCACATCGGGCACATCGCTCAGGGCATGCCTACGCGCATCTGCCGGTAGCGGCCTGGGGTAACGCCGACGTACTCCCGAAAGAGTCTCGACGCATGGCTTCGGCTGTGCCAACCAACCTCCCGCATAGCGGCAGCGACCGGAAGATCCGTCTCCCGTAGCAACCTCGCCAACCGTTCAGCGCGCAGCATCGTCAGGAAGGCGAGGGGAGTTTTCCCGTACGCCTCTACGAACACACGACTCAGATGGGACGGCGACATATGCACCTCCCTGGCGAGTGTGTCGAGGGTCCAGCGAGACGCCAGCTCTGAGCGCAGCAGCGAGGCAGCGTGCCGCGCTTCCGCCCGAAGCGGCGCGAACCGACGACCTCTTGGGAGGACAGGGCGAGTATGTCTTCGCTGCGAGAGAGAAGCCCGTGCGGGAGACAGGCTGAAAAAGGGTTCGATAACGTGCACGACCTGAAACCAGAGGGCCTGTACGCGAAAGAAGTCGCGCGTCAGGTTCCCTTCGATACTCAGGCTCACCAACTCGTCGAGCCAAGGCGAGAGCATCTCGGCGCGATCTTCACCGATGTGAAGGATCTGCGCGGGCTCAGCAAAGATTGCATCGGCGAGGCCCTGCGCTGCGAGCCGATCCTCCATGACGTCGGCGTACTGCCATCGGAGTTGATCTAGCACGTAGTCGGGATCGACGTACACCACCGTCGCGGTGATGTGCCCTTCAGGCTCTGAACCCCACAGAGTGTTAGCCGCGAGCGCAATGACGTCGCCCTGCTTGACCGGCTTCTGACCGGACTCGCCGAAGAGGATCGCCGACCCTTCACGAATCACGATCACCGTGACGCAGTCGTAGGCGACCGGACCCATCGAGCGGTAGGCCGTGCGAGACCGCGCCACGATGGGAGAAATCGAACGTCGGCCATCAGGCTCAAGCTCCAGAGATGCTGACCAGACGTCCGCTCCCACCCTCATCGTCGCTCCAGGTCTACCCGTATCCGCTGTGTGCGGTTGTTCTCAGGCCGTGTTGCGGGAATACCCGCAAGGGGTATACCGTTAGGTCCTGTACACGTACCCGGTAGGGGTACCCTACAACAGGAGGATACTGATGGCTGTGAACGAGTATCAGGTGACGGGCATGACCTGCGGACACTGCGAGATGTCGATCCGCGAGGAGGTCGGCGAGATCGCCGGCGTCGACGACATCCAGGTCAGCGCCCAGACCGGCAAGCTCGTGGTCACGGCGTCGTCTGACATCGACGACGCCCAGGTCCTGGCGGCTGTCGAGGAGGCCGGCTACTCGGCGGTGCGCATCTGATGGGGGCACCAGCAAGGCTCGCGCTCTACGGCGTCGGGCTGGTCGCGGCATTCGGCGCAGCCTTCGGGCTCTCCGGCGTCGTTGTCCCCGACAGCTACGTCGCCGCGTGGGCGGAACAGAGTGAGACGGGTGAGCACGGCGGCGGCGACCACGGAGGCTCCGAGCAGGAATCTGCGGGTCACACACTGAACGGCCTCTCGCTGGACGCCGACGGTTTCGTGCTGTCGGCCGTCCAGGCGCCCACAACCGCGGGCACCGAAGGCACGTTGAGCTTCCAGATACTCGACGAGTCTGGCGTTCCGGTGACGGAGTTCACCACGGCGCACGAGAAGGACTTGCACCTGATCGTGGTGCGCAGCGATGGCACGCAGTTCCAGCACGCTCACCCGATGCTTGACGAGAGCACGGGCACCTGGTCGATCCCGTGGACATGGGAGGACGCGGGCACCTACAGAGTGTTCGCGGACTTCACCCCGGTCGGCGAGGACGCCTCAGCCATCACGCTGACCCGCACGGTCCAGGTCGCGGGCGACTTCGCCCCTGTGCAGAGCGCAGTACAGAGCACCGACGAGGTCGACGGGTACACCGTCACGATCGACGGGCACCTCACGGCGGGCTCCTCGAGCGAGCTGACGATCTCGATTACTCGCGACGGCAAGCCGGTGACGACGCTGGAGCCCTATCTCGGTGCGTTCGGTCACCTGGTAGCACTGCGCGAAGGCGATCTCGCCTACCTGCACGTCCACGCCGAGGGCGATGAAGCGCGGCCCGGCGAGACCGCTGGACCGGAGATCGCGTTCGCCGCGGAGCCTCCGACCGACGGCCGCTACCTGTTGTACCTGGATTTCCAGGTTGACGGGCAGGTTCACACCGCCGAGTTCGTACTCGACACGGGCCACTGAGCGCAGACAACGAATCACATCCAGACGACCACCGCTCATTAAGGTCTGGCCGTCAGAAGCTGAGAGAGAAGGAAAAGAGGATGAGCACATCAGCGCCACCTACGGGTGGGCCGGACATCGAGTTGGAGATCGGCGGGATGACCTGCGCCTCCTGCGCAAACCGGATCGAGAAGAAGCTGAACAAGCTCGACGGAGTCTCGGCGACGGTCAACTACGCCACCGAGAAGGCCAAGGTCACCGTGCCCATCGGTTACGACCCTGCGTTGCTGATCGCGGAGGTGGAGAAGACCGGGTACACCGCGGCACTGCCGAAGCCGAAGCACACGAAGTCCGCCCAGCCTGGCTCCGATGAGACGTCTGAGGAAGACGCGGAGCTGACATCGCTGCGCCACCGGCTGATCGGGGCGATCGTGCTCACGGTTCCGGTGATCGCGATGTCGATGGTTCCGGCTCTGCAGTTCACCTACTGGCAGTGGGCATCACTCGCGCTCGCTGCGCCGGTGATCGTGTGGGCAGCGTGGCCGTTCCACAAGGCGGCCTGGACGAACCTGAAGCACGGTGCAGCGACAATGGACACGCTCATCTCGATGGGCACGTCGGTGGCGCTGCTGTGGTCCCTGTACGCCCTGTTCTTCGGCACGGCGGGCACACCCGGCATGACGCACCCGTTCGAGCTGACGATCGCGCCGTCCGACGGCGCCGCGAACATCTACCTCGAGGTCGGCGCGGGCGTGACGATGTTCATCCTCGCGGGTCGCTACTTCGAGAAGCGTTCCAAGCGCCAGGCCGGGGCGGCACTCCGTGCGTTGCTCGAGCTCGGCGCGAAGGAAGTCTCCGTGCTGCGTAACGGCGTTGAGACGAAGATCCCCACCGACGAACTCGAAGTGGGCGACGCTTTCATCGTCCGCCCCGGTGAGAAGATCGCCACCGACGGATTCGTTGTCTCCGGCACTTCCGCCGTCGACGCCTCCATGCTGACCGGCGAGTCCGTACCCGTCGAGGTTGGCGAGGGCGATCCCGTCACGGGCGCTACCGTGAACGCGGGTGGCCGGCTCGTAGTCCAGGCAACCCGCGTCGGGTCGGACACGCAACTGGCACAGATGGCCAAGCTCGTCGAGGACGCCCAGACCGGCAAGGCCGAAGTCCAGCGCCTCGCCGACAAGATCTCCGGCGTGTTCGTGCCGATCGTGATCGTCATCGCCGTGGTTGCCCTGGGCGCGTGGCTCGGAGCAGGGTTCCCGGTCGCCGCCGCGTTCACGGCCGCAGTCGCGGTCCTGGTCATCGCGTGCCCCTGCGCGCTGGGCCTGGCGACGCCGACCGCGCTGCTGGTCGGCACCGGCCGGGGTGCGCAGATGGGCATCCTCATCAAGGGGCCGGAGGTGCTGGAGTCCACCCGTAAGGTCGACACCGTTGTCCTGGACAAGACCGGCACTGTCACCAGCGGCAAGATGACGCTGGTCGACGTGATCGGCGAGCCGGGAGTTGACCGTGCGGAGATCCTCCGTTTCGCCGGTGCTCTGGAGGACGCCTCCGAGCACCCGATCGCGCAAGCCATCGCGAAGGGCGCGACCCAGGAGGTCGGCACACTGCCGACACCCGAGGACTTCGCCAACGTAGAGGGCAAGGGCGTGCAGGGCATCATCGAGGGCACCCCTGTCGTCGTCGGCCGGGAGTCGCTGCTGGCCGACTGGTCGCAGAAGCTCTCCCACGAGGTTGCATCCGCGAAGGCACGCGCCGAGGGCGAGGGCAAGACCGTCGTCGCCGTCGGCTGGGACGGGCAGGCCCGCGGCATCCTCGTCGTCGCCGACACTGTCAAGCCCACCAGCGCTGAGGCCATCCAGGGCCTCAAGGACTTGGGACTCACCCCGGTGCTGCTCACCGGCGATAACGAGGCGGTCGCCCGTCAGATCGCCACCGAGGTCGGCATCGAACAGGTTATCGCCGAGGTGCTGCCCAAGGACAAGGTCGACGTCGTCACCCGCCTCCAGAAGGAAGGCAAGGTCGTCGCGATGGTCGGGGATGGTGTCAACGACGCCCCGGCCTTGGCGCAGGCCGACCTCGGTCTGGCGATGGGTACCGGCACCGATGTCGCAATCGAGGCATCGGACATCACCCTGGTGCGGGGAGACCTTCGGAGCGCGGTGGACGCGATCCGGTTGTCGCGCAAGACCCTGTCCACGATCAAGACCAACCTGTTCTGGGCATTCGCCTACAACGTCGCGGCCATCCCGGTCGCAGCGCTCGGCATGCTCAACCCCATGCTCGCAGGAGCGGCGATGGCGTTCTCCAGCGTCTTCGTCGTCGGCAACAGCCTGCGCCTGCGCGGGTTCAAGAGCGTTGCCAAGCTGTAGCGCCGCGAACCACTGTCCTCATCACACCGACGAAAGGTAACACCGAAATGACGAACGAAACTCAGACCACGTCCAGCTGCTGCAGCACCGGCTCCGCGAGCACGGCAGCGACCGGCAACGGTCGTGAGAACCTGCTCGACGGCGGCAGCGATATGACCACCTGCCCGGTCATGGTCGGCAACCCGGTCAGCAAGAAGGCCGCCGAGGCGACCGGTCTGTTCCGCGACTACGAGGGCCAGCGTTACTACTTCTGCTGCGCCGGCTGTGGGCCCGCCTTCGACTCGGACCCGGCCAAGTACGCCGCCAACATGGCCTAGTCCACCAGTGCGCGTGGGGGTCGCAGCCCAGCATGTCTGGCCTGCGACCCCCACCACCTGATCGGAGCCATCATGACCAGCCCTACAACCGACCTCGATATCTGCCCGGCCGGAGAGCACAGAGGGACATCCGACCACGGCTACATCACCGACAAGACCAAGTACCGCAACCGTCTGCGACGACTGGAAGGCCAGGTCCGCGGCATCGACCGCATGGTCGACGAGGAGCGGTACTGCATCGAGATCCTCACCCAGATCTCAGCGGTCACCAAGGCACTCGAAAGCGTCGCTCTCGGCCTCCTGAACGATCATCTCCGCCATTGCGTCCTTGACGCAGCCATTGCAGGCGGCCCGGTCGCCGATCAGAAGATCATCGAGGCCACCGACGCCATCGCCCGCCTCGTCCGCTCTTAGGACCGACGCACTATTCCCTTACGACCATTCCAGGAGCATCTCCATGCCCAATCAGCACGTCCTCATCCTCGGCTCGGGAGCAGCCGGGGTCGCCGCCGCCCGCGCTCTCGCATCGCGCGAGGACGTCCGGGTGACGCTCGTGGCACGGACTGGCGAGACACCCTACATACGGATGCACATCAAGGGAGTCGCGTTCGGTCCGACACCGCCAGAGATGATCACGCTTCCCCTGCCCGACGTCGAGATCATCTCCGACACCGCGGTCGAGGTTGACACGTCCGCGAAGGAGGTGCAGTTCGCCTCCGGTGCACGTCTCTCCTACGACGCGCTCATCGTCGCAACAGGCAGCAGGCCGCGCATGCTCCCCACCGAGGTCGGCGGCGGAGACGCTGTGACGGACGCGGAACGAGTGGGTTCCCTTCATTCCCTGGAAGACGCCCTACGTGTGCGGAAGCTGCTGACGAACCTCGGGCGGGCAGCTCGTGTCGCGATCTACGGCGGCGGGGTCATCGCCGCCGAGACGGCCTCCACACTGCTCAGCGACGGACACATGGTCACGCTCATCTCTCGTAGTGAAGTCCCCGGCGTGACTGCGTTCGGCGCTCCCGTGGCCGAACGTCTCGCCGCCGATCACAGCGCGCGCGTCATCGCACATCTAGGCCGCACAGTCCGGCACATCGACGCGACCGACTCCGGCGTCGCCGTCACGCTCGACGACGACAGCCCCTTCGTCGCAGATTTCCTCCTGCTGGCCATCGGCACAACCCCCGCCGCTCCAGATCCTTGGACCGGGGGTATCGACGTCGATGATCATCTCCGTACCAACCTTCGGCATGTCTATGCGGCCGGTGGGGTCGCCGTCCACCACGATGATGCGCTCGGCACCTGGCGCATCGACCATTGGGAGGACGCTGCGGCGCAGGGCACCCACGCCGCCCAGGTCGCTCTCTACGACCTTGGCACTGGTGACGACCCCGGTGTCTACCTGCCGCGCAGCCCCTATATGGCGATGGTCTACGGACAGATGATCTCCGGCGTCGGGTACAGCGGTGACGCCGAAGCCCACCTCGAAGACGGTGAGGAGTTCGTCGTCCGGCACGAGACGAGGGGCGCCGTGGTCGGTGTCACGGGCATTGACGCGGTCGGCACCGTATACCAGTGGGGGCAGCGACTCCACGGCGTGCGAGCCTGAGGCATGCCGGGAGCCTGTACCAATCAGTCCCCACGACGTGGGTTCGCGGTGTACACGTTCACCCTCTTGGGTGGGCTGTTGTACCTCGGCTCGGTCTCCGACCGCATCGGCCGCCGACCGATTGTGATGGCCGGCTCGCTCCTGCTCGCCGTGAGCCTGGTCATATTCTGGTGGGCAGGGAGCCTGACGATGCTGCTCGTCGCCAGGGCGCTACAAGGACTCGCCGCCGGCATCCTCATTCCCGCGCTCTCGGCGATGATGATCGACTTTGAACCGTCGACGCAGCCGAACGCCGCAGCATTGTGGAACACGATCGGGCCGATGCTCGGCCTTGCCGCGGGTTCGCTCAGCGCAGCCATTCTGCTCGATCTCGCGGCCAGCCCCGCGGTCGCCGTCTTCGGAATCCTCATCGCCGCGTTCCTCCTCGTAGCCGCGACCGTCTGGAGTACGCCGGAGCTGGTCCCCAGAGTCCGCGTACTACGAAGTGACCTGCGTCCGCGGTTCACCGTGCCACGTCATCTGCGAAGGATGCTCGCTGCAGGCGTGCCCGCGATCATCGCGGGCTGGGCCACCAACGGACTCTTCCTCGCCCTCGGCGCGGGGCTCGTTCGAACCGAGCTCGGCGGGTCCACGCACACTCACGCGGGCGTCGTGATCGCTGCTTTTGCCATCGTCGGCGTGCTCGCGTCTCGCCTGCTCCAGCAACGATCCGCGCGCACCATCAGCCTCTACGCGACTACGGCGCTGGCACTTGGCACGACGCTGAGCATCGGCGCGCTCGCACTTCACTCCTACCCGGCCTACGTGGCCGCGGTCGCCATCATCGGCTCGGGGTTCGGCACAGCCTTCCTCGGCGTGCTGCGCACGCTCATGCCCTACACGGCCACTGCAGAGCGGGCGGCCGTAATGGCCGTTGTCTACACCATCTCCTACATGGCCTTCGGAGTGCCTACCATCATCGCGGGACTGCTGGTGCCACAGCTGACGCTGACCGGGACGATGATCGTGATCGGCTCAGTCATCGTGGTCCTCAGCCTCGTCGCCACGGTCCTCCGCGCGCGCATCCCTGATCGGAATCTGCCGCGATCACGCGAGGACGGCTCATGAATGCACCTCCCCGAAGGCCGCACCGCGTCGCGTTCGGGTGCGCGACTTCCACTCCCGCTCGTAGGCGATCTGAAATGAACACCTCATCCGCCGCTACCGATAGGAGAGCCCATGACCTACGTGATCGCACTTCCCTGCGTGGACGTCAAGGACCGCGCCTGCATCGACGAGTGTCCCGTCGACTGCATCTACGAAGGTGAACGGTCGCTCTACATCCATCCTGATGAGTGCGTCGACTGCGGCGCATGTGAGCCAGTCTGCCCGGTCGAAGCCATCTACTACGAGGACGACCTACCCGACCAATGGCAGGACTACTACACGGCCAACGTTGAGTTTTTCGACGAGCTCGGCTCACCCGGCGGTGCCGCGAAGGTCGGACCCACCGGCTACGACCACCCACTGATCGCCGCCCTGCCCGTCAGGGACAACTAGCGACATGCCAACCCTTGCGTAGTACCCCCTAGGGGTATAGCGTAGGTATCGACGGAAAGGTTGCGCTGATATGGACCACTTGACGATGGATCACCCAATGGACGGCGGTCCCGCACCCGAAGGCATCAAGGAAGCCGCTGAGCCGAAGTATCCGGTCGGCACGGTCGTGACGCTGACGGCGGATCACATGGCGGGCATGGATCAAGCTCGGGCGACGATCGCCGGAAGCTACGACACCTACACGTACTCGGTGAACTACACGCCCGCTACTGGCGGCGATCCCGTGACCGATCATCGCTGGGTCGTGCAGGAGGAGATCCGCGACGCAGGTGACGGGCGGCTCCCTGACGGTGCTGAGGTCACTCTGCTTGCGGAGCACATGAAGGGCATGAAGGGCGCGCACGCAACGATCGCCCACTCCACCGACGAGACCGTTTACATGGTCGACTACGAGGCCCACGGCATGACGATGACGAACCACAAGTGGGTCGTCGAGAGCGAGATCCAGCCGGCGTCCTGAGCCGGTCACGACATACTCAGAGAACCATCTGGGCGACCCGGACGCGGAAGAGAAGAGCGATGACAGATCCGAACGCACACCACGACGCGCACCGCGATCACGAGGGCGACGTCACTGGCGAGCCTGCGCGCGAAGAGCACCATGCCGCCGCCGCGACGTCCCACAGCCAGCCCGGCGCGCTTGCGACGCACGAAGGCCACAGCGTGGAACACAGCGCTCACGGGGACCACGCCGGACACGCGGCCCACGACGACCACGAACCACATGGGAGCCACGACAGCCAGGGCGGCCACGCCGGCGGTCATGGAGCCCACACCGGTCACGGTGATCACGTAGGCCAGTTCCGACGACTGTTCTGGATCAACCTCGTCATCGCAATCCCGGTCGTTGCGTTCTCGCCGATGTTCGGGATGCTGCTCGGCTACGACGTGCCGGGCTGGGCGACGTGGATTGCGCCCGTGCTCGGTACCGTCATGTACGGATGGGGCGGCTGGCCGTTCCTCACTGGTGCCTGGGACGAACTGAAGTCCCGCAAGCCGGGCATGATGCTGCTGATCGCCCTCGCGATCACCGTGGCGTTCTTCGCCTCATGGGCCGCGACGCTTGGGCTCGTGCACCACGAGCTGGAGTTCTGGTGGGAGCTGGCGCTCCTGATCGTCATCATGCTGCTGGGCCATTGGATCGAGATGCGCTCGCTCGCACAGACCACTTCGGCGCTCGATTCCCTCGCTGCGCTGCTGCCAGACGTAGCAGAGCGCGTCGAGGGCGACAATGTCGTCAAGGTCGCCCCCGGTGACCTCAAAGTAGGCGACGTCGTGATCGTCCGTCCCGGCGGCAGTGTTCCGGCGGACGGCACCATCACTGACGGACGCGCGGACATGGACGAGTCGATGATCACCGGCGAGTCACGGCCAGTCGCGCGTGGCGAAGGCGATGCCGTCACAGCTGGCACCGTCGCAACCGACTCCGGCTTGCGTGTGCGGATCACAGCTACTGGTGACGACACCACCTTGGCGGGCATCAACCGTCTCGTCGCCGAAGCGCAGAACTCCTCCTCGCGTGCGCAACGGATCGCCGACCGAGCGGCTGCGTTGCTGTTTTGGTTCGCGCTCCTAGCAGCACTGATCACGGCAGTCGTGTGGACGGTCGTTGGCAACCCCGATGCCGCTGTGGTGCGGGCGATCACCGTGCTGGTGATCGCTTGCCCGCACGCCCTGGGTCTGGCGATTCCCCTGGTGGTATCCATCGCTACAGAGCGCGCAGCGCGAGGCGGTGTCCTAGTTAAGGATCGCTTGGCGCTGGAATCCATGCGTCAAGTCGATGCGGTGCTGTTCGACAAGACAGGGACTCTCACCAAGGGCGAGCCGACGGTCATCGGCGTTGAGCCTGCGGGTGACCTGCGCGCAGATACGGTGCTGGCTCTGGCCGCATCTGCCGAGGCCGACAGTGAGCATCCGCTCGCAAAGGCTATCGTCGCCGCGGCCATGGAAAAGGGGCTCCAGCTCGAACGGGCTAGCGGATTCACCTCATCTCCGGCCGTCGGCGTCACCGCGACGGTTGCCGGTCAGGAGATCCGAGTCGGAGGGCCGCGACTCCTGGAGGAAACAGGCCAGTCCGAGATCGGTGTCGCAGATACCTGGCGCGCCGAGGGAGCGATCATCCTGCATGTAGTCAGCAACGGAACCGTGATCGGCGGCCTGAAGCTCGCCGACGAGATCCGCCCGGAGTCCCGTGACGCGGTCGACGCGCTCCATAAACTCGGCGTCGAGGTCGTGATGATCACCGGCGACGCAGAGGCCGTGGCGCAGCAGGTTGGCCGCGACCTTGGCATCGACCGGGTGTTCGCCGGCGTTCGGCCGGAAGACAAGTCCGCCAAGGTCGCTCAGTTGCAGCAGGAGGGGAAGAAGGTCGCGATGGTAGGCGACGGCGTCAACGACGCCCCCGCGCTCGCCCAGGCTGACGTCGGCATCGCCATTGGTGCCGGCACCGACGTCGCCATCGCCTCCGCCGGAGTGATCCTCGCCAGCTCGGACCCTCGCTCGGTGCTCTCGGTGATCGAGCTATCCCGCGCCGCCTATCGCAAGATGAAGCAGAACCTTTGGTGGGCGGCCGGCTACAACCTCATCTCCGTTCCGCTTGCCGCGGGCGTACTCGCGCCAGTGGGGTTCGTCCTACCCATGTCCGTTGGGGCCGTCCTGATGTCGTTGTCCACTGTCGTGGTAGCCCTCAACGCCCAGCTGCTGCGACGTCTGGACCTGAGCCCCGCAGCGAGCACCCAAGCAGTCCTCGACAGGAACTAGTTGTCGCCCCCGCAGTCGCTACTTGTCCGCCGAGAGTGCGGCCACCGATCAGTCGACTGTGCCGAGCAAGCTCAACCGCCTCCCCGCCGGGCGCTATCCTCATACCGGTGGGGGGTTCCCCCAAAGGCAAGCGTGCCGCCCGTCGTGGGCAGCGAGAAGGTAAGGGGCCAGCCATGTCGACGCAAAGCGAAGCGGCGGTACAGCAGCACGGCTACATCACCGAGAAGGAGCAGTACCTTCAGCGCATGAAGCGCATTGAGGGTCAGGCGCGCGGCATCGCGAAGATGATCGACGATGAGAAGTACTGCATCGACATCCTCACCCAGATCAGCGCACTGACCCGCGCGATCCAAGGCGTCGCCACTGGCTTGCTCGATGATCACCTCAAGCACTGCGTGCTCGACGCGGCCAAGCTCGGTGACGACGCTGCAGCGCGGGCGAAGATCCAAGAGGCCACCGACGCCATCAACCGCCTAGTTCGCTCCTGATTCGACCCTGCGCAGCGGAACCCACCTCCGAATCTGGCCGGCGGCGCGAACCCAGGCCCTGCCAAGATCGATCGGTGCTTTAGCGGGCCGTCCCCATTGGTACCCAGTAGGGGTAGGGGGTAGAGTGATGGCATGAGCGAGGCACACCACGAACGCGCAACCTACGAGTCGCCGCATCTGGACTCTGCCGTCGCAATTTTCGCTCTCCTCGCTCATCCGGTACGCGTGAAGATTGTCCTCGCTCTCCGTGATATCGAGATGTCGGCCAACCACCTCGCTGATGTTGTGGATCTTCCGGTTGAACAGGTCGGAGAGGATCTGGCGGCTCTTGAGTCGGCGGGCATTGTGACCAGAGACCATGAGGCCTGTCGTCACTTCTATCGGCTCGCTAACGAGCACGCAGGTTCACTGGCTGCCAACGCAATCTTCCATGCCGAGCACCAGACCGACTCAGAAGCAAACATTCCTACTAGTTAAATCTGCAAATAGAAGGGTTGACCGTGACGCGCTTCGCTCGACTAACCCCCGACACGGCCGTGGGCGCATCTCGTGAGCTACTCGGTGACCTCGTCGAAAGGCACGGCACTGTCGGTGACATGGTTTCCACGATGGCCCACTCGCCCGCCGTGCTCGGCGGTTACCTGCAGCTGAGCAAGGCTATGCGACGAGCCAAGCTCGACCGCAAGACCAGCGAGTTGATCTCGATCGCCGTGCAAGCGCAGCAAGGGTGTGGTCTCTGCTTCGAGTCCCATGTCGCAGCGGCCCGTTCCCTCGGTGTTCCAGAGCATGAGGTCGAACTCGCCAGCCAGGGCGCGTCCAGCGATCCAGCCGTCGCGGCAATCATCAAACTCGCACTCCAGGTGTATCGCGAGCCTACTTCCATCACCGACGAGCAGATCGAGCAGCTGCGGCAACTCGGGTACGGGGAACGCGAGATCGCCGATGTCGTGGGAGTCGTCTCACTCAACATCCTCACTGGCGCTTTCAACCTGGTCGCCGGACTCACGCCAGGTGACCACTCCTGACGCAATGGTGCCTTGGCCGAGTGGTTAGGCAGCGGCCTGCAAAGCCGTCCACACGGGTTCGAATCCCGTAGGCACCTCTACAGAACACCTGCACTTGGCACTTCTCGCCGTCGCTGCCGACGAGCCCACTGTTTGATTCGCTATGCGACCGCGTCGCCGCGACACTGCATCGCCTGGGGTCGACAACATCGTTAGTTTACGCTAGCATCGTCTTATGGCGATGAGTGGTGGCCCTCGAACGAGTGCTCTGGACGGTCGAGCAACAGCCGTATACGCGCACCTGTTTCAGGCGCTGGCCGACCCGACCCGTCTCGCGGTGCTGCAGCACCTAGCCTCCGGTCAACACCGAGTTCGCGACCTGGTGGACCACATGGGTTTTGCACAGTCGACCGTGAGCAAGCACCTGAGCTTCCTGCACGCTTGCCGGCTCATCGCCATGCATCCCGAGGGGCGGTCATCGTGGTACTCACTCGCTGATCCCGCACATTTGCGTTCGCTCATCGCGTCCGCTGAAGACCTTCTCGGTGCCGCAGGCACGCACTCCCAGCTGTGCGCGCATTTGAGAGCCCCCCAAGACGACCCTACTCACGACAAGGAGAACGATTAGATGGGCATCGGACACAATCACGACCACGGTGGTGGTCAGAACGCCGTGCAGACCGCGACGGGGAGCCATCGCCGCCGCCTCATGGTGGTCCTCGGAATCTACGCGACGATCATCCTCGCTCAGATCATTGGCGCAGCTGTGACAGGCAGCCTTGCGCTGATGGCCGAAGCGGGACACATGGCAGTTGACGCCAGCGGCATCCTCATCGCTCTGATCGCGACGTTCCTCGCAGCACGCAGAGCATCGAAGAAGCGCACATACGGAATGATGCGCGCCGAGATCGTCGCCGTCCTCATCAACTGCCTTCTGTTGTTCGCATTGGGCGGAATCATTCTGGTCGAGGCGGTCGAGCGGTGGTTCAACCCCACCCATGTCGAGGGCGGTGGCGTGATCGCCTTCGCAGTCGTTGGCCTGATCGGGGCGTCAATCTCCTTGATCATTCTCAGCCGTGGTGCGAAGGAAAGCCTGAACGTTAAGGCCGCGTTCCTCGAAGTCATGAGCGACGGGATCGGAGCCGCAGCGATCATCATCTCCGGGATCCTGAACGTCACCCTCGGTTGGAAGCAGGGTGACGCAATTGCCGCCGCCGCAATCGGCGTGATCATTCTCCCCAGGGCCTTCATGCTCCTCAAGCAGGCGATCAATATCATCCTGCAAGGCGTCCCCGACGGCATTGACATTGACGAGGTTGGAGCGGAGATCAAAGCCACCGAGGGAGTTCAGGGTTTCCACAGCCTGCACGTTTGGGCCCTGACCAGCGGCGTTCCCGTCATGAGCGCGCACATCATCCTCACCGACGATGCTCACCACAACGGCACTGGCACGCACGTCCTAGATCAAGTCACCGAGCGGATGCGCCAGCGTTTCAGCATCGAGCATTCAACGCTCCAGCTCGAGGAGCCTGGTCACCTGGATCATGAGGGAGCCATGCACCGTGATCTTGCTGGGCTCACTGTCACGCCTTCGGTCAGTGGTGGACAGCATGCAGGACACAGCCACTGAGGCACGTACTGACAGCAGGGATGCGAACGGCTGGGGCGGCGCGGTGACCGATGATCACCGCGCCGCCGTGCGTCCGCACCGTCCGCGCTAGTGCGCAAAGTTCGATGCCCTGATGGGAGTATCATCGATTCATGACGATGAAAGATGCGGATGGTTGGACCGACGAGGCCTCCGAGATGACGGCGGCCGCATGCTTGTTCCAGAGTTTCAGCGACTCGTCGCGGCTTGTGATCCTTCGACACCTCCAGCTCGGTGAGCACAGGGTCGTCGATCTGACCGAACACCTAAGGCTGTCGCAAAGCACGGTCTCCAAGCACCTCGCCAGTCTCAAAGAAACTGGACTGGTGGTCTCCCGCCCGGAAGGCCGGGCCTCGATCTACTCGATCCAACACCCGGAGGCGCTCGTCGAGTTGTTCGCAGCAGCGGAAAGATACCTCGCGCTGACCGGTGAATCCGTGAAGCTGTGTGCAAAGCACCAGTCGGAGAGGCGGCGCGGGAGCAGCGCATAGATCGCAGTGGGGCTGAGCACTGACGGCCGCATCCAGTCTGGCGGCGCTCGACGCAACAACAGCGAGTTCGCTCCAGGCCTCGTGGTCGCGGATGAGCCCTACGTGGTCGGTCATCCCCCGATCGCCGAAATCGTTTGCTCTGAACGCTCCCAGCGATAGCCGGTACCCCTATGGGGTACTCTGGGGCTATGCACGGGAGAGACGGGCTGGTTCGTAGCGGCGGTTCTGCGCGACCCGGCGCAGCTCGACTGCTGCTGTTCCTTGGAGTCGTCGTGCTCGTGATCGGTGGCCTGCTGGGAATGCATGCCTTCACGAGCAACCACATCGTTCCGACGGCCACGAGCCATGCGGTCGAGGAGTCTTCTCACGCGACTGCTGCGACCGACGACGGCCCCGCGGGCGTGGACGCCTGTGCGAGCTGTGGAACGCACGACTCCGGCGGCGTCGGGATGATGCTGATGTGCGGCATGGTGCTCCTGTCCGTGCTGGGCCTAGCCGCGCTCCGGCTTCCTACGGGGGCGGCGGTTCTGCTGCAGCGACTCGCTCAACGGATAGCCCGCCCGCGGCTGTGCACATCGCATCTACGCCCCTCGCTCGTAGCCCTCTCGATCAGTCGAACCTGATGGTTGCGCGCTCCGGAACCTTGAACGCTGGAGCGCTCCTGCTTGCCGCGACCACGCGACCAGTCTTCACCCATCGACCTAAAGAGAGAGAACTATCATGAGTAAGCCCAGAATCATCACCGCCGCCGCGGCGTCCCTCGCCGCCATCCTGCTACTGGCTGGATGCACCGGCACACCGTCCGGATCGGAGTCGCCCGGGTCCTCGTCGGCCCCGCCGGCTGGAGCGTCGGCGGAGTCGAACGCCGCGGACGAGACGTTCGCAACCATGATGATCGTTCATCACGAGCAGGCAATCGAGATGAGCGACATCATCATCGCCAAGGACGGCGTCGACCCTGCGGTCACGCAGCTCGCCCTGCGGATCAAGGAGGCCCAGGGACCGGAGATCGACCGGATGAACGACTGGCTCGAGGCGTGGGGCGCGTCCGGTTCCGACATGGGCGGGATGGACCACGGCGACAGCATGGGCGGCATGATGTCCGAGGAGGACATGGCGGCGCTGGAGGCTGCAGACGGACCGACCGCTTCAAGTCTGTTCCTCGAGCAGATGATCGAGCACCACGAGGGCGCTGTCGAGATGGCCGAGGAGCAGGTCGAGAACGGGCAGAACGGCGAAGCTGTCGAACTCGCGCAGCAGATCATCGAGGCTCAGCGGGCCGAGATCCAGGAGATGCAGGAAATGCAGAAGAACCTGTAGCAGTGCCTGGGGCGGCCGGCTTGCTGTCCGGCCGCCCCACCTCGGCGGGCCTCACGGCCACCCTGTTCACTCGACCTCGTCCGCTACCAGCGACCAACTCAAGGAACTCCATGAACAGATTCAGACCACTCCCCGGAGGCACCGGCATCAGGTCCATCGTTGTCACGGCGTTAGCGCTCGGCGCGATCATCCTCAGCGGGTGCGCGAGTATCGAAGACCCGACAACGTCGACCCAGGGCAGCCCCGGCGACGGACTCCTTGCCGAGCACAGCCTCGATGGCCTTCAACCTGGCGAGCTTGTCAACGCACTCGACGCGATGCCGCTAGCTGACCGCCCAAATGGTCTCGCTACCTCGATCACAGCAGACTTCCTGACTCTGACCGACCAGCACAACCACACAGCCCAGGTTGCGCTCCCGAGCGATGCAATCTACGTGTCCGTCGCCCCTTACCAGTCGGAAACGCACGACTGCTACGTCCACAGCCCCACGGGATGCGTGGGAGAACTGCGAAACGCCGACATCGACGTCGTTGTGACCGACTCCGAGACAGGCGAGACGATTCTCAGCGAGAGTACGCGAACCTTCGACAACGGGTTCGTCGGCCTTTGGCTGCCCCGCGACATCGACTCAACGATCACCATCACTCATGGAGGCCAGGTCGTCACCTCCAGCCTCTCCACTATCGGCGATGACGCGCAGACCTGTATCACCACGATGCGACTGACCTGACGCCAGTGAGCGGGACAGCTGGACTCGTTCGGACCGCAGGGAATACCCCCTGGGGGTAATGTGTTGCAGAGGTTGAGTGTACAAGCACACGCAACCTTCAGGGAAAGGTGAACCAAGCGTCATGAGCGAAGCTATCAATGTAGACGACCAGAATTTCGGTGAGGTCGTACTCGAGAGCGAGATTCCCGTCCTTGTCGACTTCTGGGCAGCCTGGTGTGGGCCGTGCCGCGCGGTCGCCCCCATCCTGGACCAGATCGCGTCTGAGCAGAGCGGCAAGCTCGTCATCGCAAAGCTCAACGTCGATGAGAATCCGGATATCGCCTCGCGCTACAGCATCAGCTCCATCCCGGCCATGAAGGTCTTCGAGAACGGGGAGATTGTGCGGGAAATCCTAGGTGCGATGCCCAAGTCACAGATCGAGCGTCATCTTGAGGGACTCCTCTAGTCCGTAGGCTTCATCGCTCTCGGTGTACGCCGGTCATAAGTCTCTCGCCACACCGAGCCGCACTAGCGACATCTCCCATCTCAGCAGGCGCAGCCTGGTTGATGTCAGGCCGCTCCTGCTGAGACCTCCCAGACCTCCCACACTGTTGGCACCAAGGGTGCGCAGAGTGCGCCTGGGCGCACCTGGCCCCTGAGCCGGACCCTCCCGAGTTCGTCTCGGGAGGAGCGTGCCGTGGTGATGACGATCCGCGTGATGTCGTCGGGCCGCGGGTACGAATACTTGCTCAAGTCCGTCGCGGCGGGCGACGGCGACCGGGACATGGGCACGCCGCTAACGCGCTACTACACCGAGTCCGGCTGCCCGCCGGGAACCTGGCTCGGCACTGGGCTCACCAGTCTCGACACGGGGCAGGGTCCGGCCCTGGCGGGCGGCGACACGGTGGCCGAGGAGCAGCTGGCGCGGCTGCTGGGCGAGGGCGTCCATCCGTTAACCGGCGACAAGCTCGGGATGCCGTACCCGCGGCTGCAACCCCCTCGCGAACGCATTGCGGCGAGGGTTGCACGACTGGATGCATCGCTGACTGGCGCGCAACGGGAGGAAGCCGTGGAGCGCATCCGCGAGGAAGAGGTTGCGAAGAAGCCACGCACCGCTGTTGCAGGGTTTGACCTGACATTCTCGCCGCCGAAGTCGCTCAGCGCCGTGTGGGGCGTCGCCGATGCCGGTACGCAATCACTGATCGCGCAGGCGCATCACGCGGCGATGCGCGACACCCTGGCGCTACTGGAGGAACGGGTCGCCGCAACACGGGTCGGGCACGGCGGGATCGCACGGATGCCCGTCGTCGGGATCATCGCAACGGCCTTCGATCACTACGACTCCCGCGCCGCCGACCCGCAGCTTCACACGCATGTCGTCGTGTCGAACAAGGTGCAGGGCGTCGACGGGCGCTGGCGAACCCTCGACTCGCGGACCCTGCACCGGGCCGTCGTCGCCCTGTCCGCGTCGTACAACGCCTTCCTCACCGATCACACGGCGCGGCTGTTGGGCGTCTCGTGGGGGCCGGTCGACCGCGGGCGGGATCGCAACACCGGCTGGGAGATCGACGGCGTGCCGAACGCGCTCGTGACCGAGTTTTCCCGCCGCACCACCGGAGGAACAGGCGAGGGCGTCGAGGGCATCGCGAAGGCAACGCAGCGCCTGATCGACGAGTACGTCACTGAGCATGGCCGCGCGCCGTCGAAGACGACGATCGCGAAGCTGCGCCAGCAAGCGACATTGGAGACGCGACCGGACAAGGAGTTGCATTCGCTGGTTGAGCTGACGAGCGAGTGGCGTGAGCGCGCGACCGCGGTGCTGGGTGAGGACGCGACGACGTGGGCGCAGCAGCTCTTGGCGCGCGGCTCTGCCGAGGCACTGTTGCGGGCGGACGATCTGGGCCTGGAGCAAGTACAGGATATTGCGACGGTCGTGCTGATGGAGGTCGGCAACAGGCGTGCTACGTGGACGCGGTGGAACCTGCACGCTGAGGCCATGCGGCAGATGATGGACACGCGGTTCGTCACCACCGAGGACCGGACGGCGGTGCTCGACCAGATCGTCCGGTACGCCGAGGAAGCGTCGCTGCGCCTCACGCCGGAGTACGACCGCGTGGTGCCCGGCCATTATCTCGGCGCGGATGGCTCCAACCGCTTCCAGCCCGCGGACCGCGTTGCGTGGACCAGTCAAGACATCCTCGATGCCGAAGAACGCCTCTTGCACCAGGCGGCAGCCATGGACGCGCCGGTCCTGTCGGCGAGGCTGGCAGCGAGGCACACGTCACGGAAGATCAAGGGCGTCCGACTCGCCGCCGACCAAGCGGCGGCGATCACCGCTATCGCACGTTCCGGTCTCACGCTCGATTTGTTGGTCGGCCCCGCGGGAACCGGAAAGACGACCGCGCTTCGGGCGTTGCACCGCGCTTGGACCGCAGCACACGGGCAGGACTCCGTAATCGGGCTCGCCCCCTCCGCGGCAGCCGCTGAGGTCCTCGGCGAGAGCCTCGGCGTGAAGGCAGAGAACACTGCGAAGTTCCTCTACGAACACCGCCGCGACCGCTGGAACCTGGAAGCCGGCCAGCTCGTGCTGCTCGATGAAGCGTCCCTCGCGGGTACGCTCGCGCTGGACCGCATCACTGCACACGCCGCCGAGGTCGGAGCCAAGGTCGTGCTCGTCGGCGATTGGGCGCAGTTGTCTGCGGTGGAGACCGGCGGCGCGTTCGGGATGCTCGTGCGGCACCGGCGCGGCGTCCCCGAACTGACCGACGTGCGCCGGTTCGCCGCCGAGTGGGAGAAGACGGCCAGCCTCGCCCTACGCCACGGCGACGAGCGCGTCCTCAATACCTATAAGGAACACGGGCGTCTGCACGACGGCGGGATCGACACCATGCTCGATGCCGTCTACAACGCCTGGCAGATCGACCGGGCCAAGGGCATGTCGACGCTGATGGTCGCGGGGAACGGCGAGGCTGTCGCCGAGCTGAATCAGCGCGCCCGCGCCGATCTGATCGTGGCCGGCCACGTCGAAGCCGACGGCACGGCGCTCCACGACGGCACGACCGCCGGCGTCGGGGATCTCGTCGTCACCCGACGCAACGAGCGACGCCTGACCACCGGACTGTCCTGGGTGAAGAACGGCGACCGCTGGCAGGTCACCCATCGCTATCAGGACGGCTCCCTCGCGGTGCGTCGGCTCGGCAAAGGGGACATCCCTCGCGGGAAGGCGCTCGTCCTGCCCGCCGGATACATCAGTGAAGACCTGGAACTCGGATACGCATCGACGGTGCACCGGGGGCAAGGCTCGACTGTGGACAGCGCCCACGCGCTCATCGACCCCGAGACGGCCTCGCGGGAACTGCTCTACGTCGCGCTCACCCGCGGAGCCCTGGCGAATCACGCCTACGTCGTCCAGCCCGACCCGCACGAGGTCGAGCCGCATCTCGACCAGCCCGAAGACAAGACAGTGACCGAACAGCTCGTGAGAGTGCTGGCTCGCAGCGACGCTGACCTCTCGGCCACGGAAACGCTCAAGCTCGAGGTCGACCGGCACGCCTCCCTCTCCACGCTGCTCGACGAGTACGACTTGCTCGCCCGCGAAGCGCAGACGGAGCGGTGGGCCACCTTGCTCGACGTCGCGCCCTTCCCCGAAGACCTCGCGGACGACGTGTTCACCAGCCCGTACTACGAGCATCTCGAAGGCGCGCTCGCACGGCACGAGGCAGCCGGCCACGACGTCACCGCGATTCTGACCGCCCTCGCCCCCTCGATCTCACCAGGCGAGGAGAAAGCCGACCCCGCCGCTCAGCTCGCCAGTTGGATTGACAAGGCGACTATGAGCCTGGCGTCGGGTCGCGACGCTGTCCCGCGTCGAGTCGCCGGGCTGATTCCCACGCCCACCCAGCCGATCCTTGACGACATGCAGGCTGCGCTCGACCAGCGCGAGGTACTGATCGAGGACGCCGCTCGCCGTGCGCTCCGTGTCGCGATCGACGCCAATGAGGACTGGACTGCGCGGCTGGGCCGACCCGGCACCAATCGGCGCGCTCGCGCGGCCTGGCTCACCCACGCCACGACCGTCGCCCTCTACAGATACCGCTACGACATCACGGGGCCGAAGCCGTTGGGCAACGCGAAGGACATCACCAAAGCCCAGCAAGCCGCCGAGCACCGAGCCGCCTACATCGCGCTGCGCCGCGCACAGTCGCTCGCCGAACGCGCCGAGGACACAGCACCGCGCAGGCAGAGGCCGGGGGTCGAGCGAGGACGCAGCCTGTGAAGCTCAGCTGGGCAAGCTACCGTGGAGAAGCATGACGGAGCGTATTCGTGACACCGGCGACGAGCTAGTCCTCTACGACGACCAGCGCACGCTCCTGCGCGTTACAAAGCGCACCCGGCTGCTCGGCGCCGCCCACGGTGGCGTCCACGTCCTCGCAGGCGGAACGCTCATCGCCGCCGGGATCATCGGCCAGCGCCTCATCGTCGAATTAGGCGGAACCTGCTACGCCTCCGGCTACATCCGTGCGGTCCCCAAGGTCGCCGAAGGTGGCTTGCTCGATGTGACCGGCCACCTCAACCCCGTTCGCTGGCCGGAGGCAGAGGTCGAGGGCACCATCCTTATCGCCGTGGGCGCGCGGTACGGGCAGTCAGTCCTGACCGGAGACGGCATTCTCGCCCCATCCGACCCGACCGCTCCCGCAGGTGCGGGCGAGAGCGCCCCGCGATTCCGCATCACGCGTAGCGGGCCGACACCTACCCTCCAAGGCCCGATCGACCCAGCCCCGTAGCCCGTCTCGCCGCACGAAGGTCACCGCACGGCGCACCTGCGAGTGCGAGAAATCCCTGTGCACAGGCAGGCGGAGGTGTCGAGTTGGCTGTACCGCGGTATCGGGCCGAGCACTTCCAGCCGTCCGGCTGGGACAGCGGCACGCCCGAGCGCAAGGCCATGTTCGTGAACTCGCTCCTGAGGTTCATCGCCGCCGATTTCCCGCGCGAGCGATTCACTCGCAACCTCTACCTCGGCCTCTCGACCCACGGCTACTTCGGCTTCATCGCCCACTACGACATCCACGGCTTCTACGCCGAGCAGATGTCCACCCCCGAACGCCGAACGCAGTTCCTCCGCGAACTCGCAGTCGGCTGCGGACGCGAAGCACACCTTGACCGGCCAGACCTATGGAGCGATGTAAAGGCGGTCCTCGCGCAGCATCTCCCGCCCGACCAAGAGCTTGGCCCACCACGGCGGCTCGCTCCACTCAGCGCGTTCGGCTCGCGCTCGTCGACGCCTCGACAAGACGCTCCGACTCTCTTCTAGGCCACTCGCGCCTCACTCTTCCGCCGCACCTCGATCACTCAATCCCACGAGGACTTGTGAACGAATCGGGCAGGGTCGTTCCAAGCAGCAACCACCTTGGCGACTCGCTCGGACAGATCGGTGTTCGACTCCAGAGGTATGGGCGCACGTGTACTCGGGTGTACGGCGGTCGCACGGTAGAACACCGAAGACGAACTGCTCACGGTCCACTGCTTGATCCGACCGATGCGAACAGGTCCAAGCCATACGTCCCACTCCGGCCTGTGGTTCCGAATCCGACGTGACCTCGGCGGCAGCGACTGGAGCCGCACCCCCTCGGGCAGTTCGGCAGCAGCCTCGTTCGCCGACATTCGATGGTCTCCTGCCGTGGCTCGTCCGCCAAGCACGCTACGAGGAACCTCCGACATCAAGCAGCGCCAGGCCGAACGCCGGCTGCTTGCGCGTCGTGTCGCGCTCTTACGCCGCCAGCGCGTAGGCGGTAGAATGGGAGCACCAACGGATACCCCCCGTTTGACTGCTCGGCTCGTCGAGGAACAACAGGTGTGGCCGCCCACTGAGGGCTCCGGCGAGGTCGAGCCGGCGCCGCATGCCACCGGAATAGGTCTTCACCGGCCGCCCGCCGGCCTCGGACAGGTTGAACTGTTCGAGCAACTCATCGGCCCTGCTCTTGGCCTGCGCCTTGGGCATCTCGTAGAGCCGACCGAACATGTAAAGGTTCTCCCAGCCGGTCAGGTTCTCGTCAACGGCCGCATACTGACCGGAAAGGCCGATCGCGCGGCGCACGTCCCGGGCCTGCTTGACGACGTCGAAACCCGCCACCTTCGCCGAACCGGCATCGGGGCGCAGCAGTGTGGCGAGGATGCGCACGGTTGTCGTCTTACCAGCACCATTAGGGCCCAGCAGGCCCAGAATCGTCCCCTCGGGCACTTCGAGGTCCACCCCGTCGAGCGCGCGCACCTCGGACGATCCGCGGCGCGCAGGGTAGATCTTCACGAGGCCCTGCGCCTCGATGGCATTAGTCATAGGAGCGACGATAAGGCCTACCTAAGACATGCGCGCGGGCGATATCGCCGTCGCCTGTGGATATCCCGACGACCTGTGTGACCCCGATCACACCTGTGCGGCGAACGAGCGTGGCCTTCCTCACAGTTAGTCCGAGGCCCCAATGGGGTATGCCATTGTCAAGAAGTCGCGCCGGGGGATCCCGACGCTGCGCAGGCCCGCCGCCTGCGATGACCGCCCCATCGACCGTGGCGCAGTACCGGCCGCGCAGGGGACGTCCGACCAAGGAACCTGTTTTGCGTAAAGCACTCGTAATGCCCGTTGCCGCGTTCGCGATCGCCGGACTCGGCGCCACCACGGCTGTCACACCGGCCGTAGCCGCCCCGACGGCTGCGACCAGCGTGGCGACGGCCAAGAAGAAGGAAGACCGCAAGAAGAACAAGGCCTCCCGGTCCAAGCGGGCTTCGTTCCCGATCCAGTACAAGTACGTCAAGCGCTACAAGCTGGGCAAGAAGCAGCTGCGCGAGGTCGCCAAAGCCAAGGCGTGGGCCAACGGCTGGAAACCGCGTCGCGTGCGCCAGTGCGAGTCCGGTGGCAACTACGGCATCAACACCGGAAACGGCTACTACGGCGCCTACCAGTTCGCGGCCGGCACCTGGCGCGGCATCGGCGGCGGCCGGTACGCCTCCTACGCCCACCAGGCTCCGAAGTTCGCCCAGGACCACATGGCCTACAAGCTGTGGAAGCGCTCCGGGTGGGGCCCCTGGGGTTGTGCCTGATCCATTCGTCGAGACTCCCGGTTCCGTTGGGACCGGGAGTCTTCGCGTATGCGGGGGTCGGTCGCGCGCCGCTTCGACCCGTGCCGTGTCCCAGCCCGTAGACCACGCACCCCAATCGCGTGAGCCGGCCTTTCGGTGACAGAACGACCTCTGGCTGGTCGGGTTTTCACCGAAAGGCCGCCAGTACTGAGTCGAGGCCGGGACACCAACTCCGCTCATACATCCGAGGCGCCGCTTCATCCCGTCAGATCCCGCAGCGCTACAAGACGATAGCCGCGCCCCCGCGCCGCGGATCGGCATGCGCCTGCAGCCGTCCGTCCGCGGTGACCTGCACCGCGTTCACACCTCCGAAGTAGAAGTGCCGTTCCGGCCACGAAGTGACCTGCCCCAGCGCGGCGAGGTCGGCGACCTCCGACCCGGATAGGCCCGGTTCGACCTGGATGGTCCCGCGGTTGTCGACGTGCACGCGCGGCGCCTCGACTGCTCCGGCCAGATCCGCGTCGCCGCCGAGCAGCAGTGTGATGACCCGGGTCAGCGCGCTACGGATGCGCTCGCTGCCGCCGGTCCCCAGCACCAGCATCCCGCCGTGGTGGTCCACGATCGCCGGAGCCATCATCGACCGGATGCGCTCGCCAAGGATGGCCGAAGCGGCCCCGCCGGGGTGCAGGTCGTCCTCGCCCATCATGTTGTTGAGGTGCATGCCGGTGCCGGGCAGGAAGACCCCGCCTCCGACCCCGTTGGACAGGGTCAGAGCCGCACACAGACCATCGGCATCGACCACGCTGATGTGCGTGGTGCCGGCAGTGGCGACCGGACCCGAGACCTGCGCCTTCAGCCAGGCGGTCGTCTCGGCCAAGGCCTCGGCAATCGCCGCCGGCGACGGATGCGACTCGGCTGCCAGGTCCCCCAGCACATGCGCCACGATCGACCCGCCCAAAGACGGCAGCGGGTTCGTGGTGATCGTGCCGGAACGGATCGGAGCGACCAGCGGGTCCCTGTCCACGACCCGGTAATTTCGCAGGTCGTCGGCCGTCACCGGCCCAGCGGGCATCAAGGCGGCGAAGGCCTCCACGAGATCGGCGATGCCAGTCACCTCTGAGTCCGCGATTCGCTGCAGGAACCGCGCATACTCCGCGTCCACGAAGAACTCACCAGCCCCCAGCAGCGTCCCGCCGGGGGCCATGCGCGAGCGGGACTCGGCGGTGAGCATGAGGACACCCTCAATCAATGCCATCGCGTGCGCTTGTGCCGGTTCCAGGCGGATTCCGTCGCGGGCCAGGGTAATCGCGGGCCCGACGACCTGCGCCAGCGGCCGAATGCCGTAGGTGCGATGTGCTTGCAGGAAGCCGTCCAGGCAGCCAGGTACCGCCACCGTGGCGTTGCCGACGTGGAAGTCCTGGGTCGTTCCGGAATAGGTGACGGTGACGGTCTCAACCTCACCGGTCGGCCCACTGGGCACCGATGTGAAGAAGTCGTGCAGGCGGCTCGTGCCATCCGGCGTGCGGACCAGCAGGAACCCGCCCCCGCCGAGGCTGGACACTCCGGGCTCGGTCACGGTGGACGCAAATGCGGCGGCCACCGCGGCGTCGACCGCATTCCCCCCGGCTTCCAGCACCGAGGCACCCACCTGCGCGGTCAGCGCCGCCCCACAACTGATCGCACCCCTGGACACCTCGCCAGGCTATGGGTCGGGGCGTGGCCCCGCACGACGGGTGCAGGGGAATGCCAGCAGCAGGCCGCTGCGTTGCACTGATCATGGCGACGACCGAACTCACGGACACGAACTTCAACGACGCGACCACGGGCAAGACCGTGGTGATCGATTTCTGGGCCGAGTGGTGCGGTCCCTGCCGATCCTTCGCGCCAGTCTTCACCCGCGTTGCCAACGATTACGACGATGTGGTTTTCGGCAAAGTGGACGTCGACGCCAATCCCGGCCTGGCGCAGGCCTTCGGCGTGAGCGCGATTCCGACGCTGGTGGTTATGCGCAACGGTCAGGTGTTGCACTCGGAGGCGGGAGCCCTCAACGAGTCGGCACTGCGGTCCACGATCGACAAGGCGATCAAAGGACCCAAGCGGATGACGTTCAAGTTCTGATGGGTGAACGCCCCTGCGGGGTCAGAGAACGCTGATGCGCGTGTCCGGGGCGTAATGCAGTTCGAAGCGCCGAGCGGACACGGAACTCACCGCGTCCACCACGACCTGCCCGTACGCCTCGCAGAAGTGGAACACCACCAAGTGATCCCCCTCGACGTCGATAGTGTCGCCGTTCTTCAACTGTTTCGCTGCTGTAACCACGTTCTTAGGATCGTCCATCAACTTATGGAACTCGATTCCAAACGGCCACGTTTCGGTCACGTTCGGATCACGATGCGTATCCGGTGACCGCGGACAGTCGTTGTCGGCATCGAAAAGAACACTTTTGTGCCGAAAGAGCAATTCTGGATGGATCGCGCTTGCGTCAGCGATCGGTGTCGGCGTCCTCGTCGGTGTAGCCGTCGTACTCATGCTCCACGTTGTCGTCGTCTCCGTTATGTGAAGACGTCGGCTGTCCGCTCAATTCAGCTTGCAGTGCCTGAAGATCGGTCTGCGGTGCGTTGTACTTCAGTTCGCGCGCAACTTTGGTCTGCTTAGCCTTTGCACGGCCGCGCCCCATATGGCTCGACCCCCTCGCCCGGGTTGTCCCGAAGGTCAGTTGACAGTTTCGTGTTGGGCCGTGAGCCCACCTGAGCAGCGTACCCCGTCCACTCAGACATACGCACCTTACCCGTCCTCATTTCGCCATGCGGTTGCCGCCCCGTGGGATGGATGCGAGACTCGGAGCAACTCTCTTATCGGACATATGGAGCAACGCATGAGCGCAAATTTGAGCCACCCCGAGGACCTGCTCACGCCGTCCGAGGTGGCAGCGCTGTTCCGTGTCGACCCGAAGACGGTTACTCGCTGGGCGAAAGCCGGCAAACTCTCCTGCGTCAAGACCCTCGGCGGACACCGCCGGTACTTGGCAAGCGAGGTCAACGCGCTGCTGGAAGGCGTACCGATTCAGCGCGGACCAGGCAACGGACAGGTGGCCCCAGGCGCTGCTCCTGCCTGAGACGAGTAATTGGCTAGGTAGCGCTCAGGGCTTCGAGCCGTAATCGGACGGCACTCCGACCACGGGCGTCACACGACTTTCAGCGGACCAGGATGATCCGGCGGCGCCGTAACCGGGACCAGCGGCACTGTATAGCCGGTGTAGACGCCCCCACTCGCAGCGCACACGCCGTCGCTGCCACGGCTGTAGAACTGGACGTTGGTCACCGACTCCGAGGTCGAATCGAAGCGATAGGCCGTCGCCGGTCCCAACGTGGGCGAGCCCACCCGGTACACCGTGCGGTACGACGGACTGGCGAGCAACAGATCCCGCTCGTTCGGACTGCTTGCCCTTGCGTAGGCCGTGCCCGCGCATGCGGCGTCCTTGAAGTACACGGTGTCCGTGGGTAGCAGCGTGCCGTTGGGATAGTAGAAGAAGATTCCACCGTCGATGCGCACGATGAAGGCGGTGATACTGACAGGCAGCGTGGACAGCGATTCGCCCACTACTGCACCGTTGCCGTCGATCACCGTGCCCATGGACGTCCTGGGCCCCGTGGCACCAGGACTCCCCGGAGACCCCGACTTGCCCGTGGGACCGGCCTTGGTCCACGAGACCTTCTTCCACCCCTTCTTGCACTTCTTCTTCTTTTTCTTCCCCAGAAGCACGCGCACGTCACCCGTGGACTTCTTCACGCACGCCTTGTAGGTGGTCTTCGCGGCGACTGGCGGGGTGACCACAACCATGGCCGATCCGGCGAGAACGGCCGATGTGGCCGCGGCTAGGAGTTTTCGCATGTCGTGTCCCTAGTCGATCGTCAACGGACCGGGGACGTCGGGCGGTGCCGTCACCTGCTGCAGCGTGATCAGAGTTCCTGTGAACAGGCCTACCTCGGCGGTGCAAACCCCCGCGTTGTTCAGGGCATAGGTCTGCACATTCACCGCGTTCTCAGTGGTCGCGGTGAACGCCCACGCGGAGGTCGGACCCAACGTCGGGCTGCTGGGCCGATAGACGACTCGTGTGGGTCCCCCGACCGACCCAACGAGAAACGCCGTCGTCTGCGCAGAAGTGGACTCAACATAGGGTGTGCCGTTACAGGTATTCGTCTTGAAGCTCGGCGAGGCGCCGCCCAACGGGAGCACCTTCCCGTCCGGGTAATAGAGATACGCTCCACCGTCGATCAGGACGCTGATGATGGGCAGCCCGGCTGGGTAGATACCCAGGAACTTTCCCAATGGTTTGCCGGTACCGTCCTTGACCAGCTGCGACGGCCCCTGCGCACCCGTGGGCCCGACCGGCCCGGTCGGACCGGTGGCGCCGGTCTGGTTCCAGGAGACCTTCTTCCAGCCCTTCTTGCACTTCTTCATCTGCTTCTTCTTGGTGGTCAGGACCTTGACCTTGCCGTTGCTCTTCTTCACACACGCGACGACGGTCTTCGCCTGGGCCGGCACGGCAGTCCCGACGCCCACCCCCGCGACCAATCCGACGCCTATCGCCGTGGATAGCCCGATGCGGGCGAAACGATTGCTCATGTCCGGCACCTCCCAGAAGCAGACGTGCCGAACGCTACTCCCAAAACGACCCGTCATGGTGTCTCACTGACCCGCAACGGTGTCATCCTTTCGGTTGACACGACCTACCCGAGCAGCGTGACCGTTCCGCCCCGTCCGCCCTTGGCCGGAGCATCGGAGACGTCCTCCGGAGTACGTTCGCGGACGGTTCCGCACACCCACGCTGGGACTCCACGGGAGGCCAACAGGGCCACCGCGGGTGCGGGATCGGCCACCACTGCGATCATGCCGATCCCCATGTTGAAGGTCCGTTCCGCGTCGTCGCGTGCGACTCCTCGGTGGAGCAGCACCTGGAAGACAGGCGGCACCTCCCAGCTGGACCGTTCGATGTCCGCATGCAGATGGGACGGCAGGACGCGCGCGAGGTTGGAGGCCAACCCGCCGCCGGTGACATGCGAGAAGGCGTGCACCAGATCCGCGTCGGCCAGCGCCAGGCAGTCCTTGGTGTAGATCCGGGTCGGTTCAAGCATCTCCTCGCCCAGCGTGCGGCCGAATTCCGGAACCTCGCGCTCCAGAGACCAGTCGGCCAGCAGCACCTTGCGCGCCAGGGAGTACCCGTTGGAGTGCAGGCCGGACGAGGCCATGGCGATCACGGTGTCACCTGCCCGCACCCGATCCGGACCCAGCAGGCGGTCGGCTTCCACCACCGCCGTGCCTGCTCCCGCGACGTCGTACTCGTCGGGTGCCATGAGCCCGGGGTGTTCGGCGGTCTCGCCACCGAGCAATGCGCAGCCGGCCTGTTCGCAGCCGGTCGCGATGCCGCTGACGATCGCCGCGATCCGCTCGGGCACGACCTTGCCGGTGGCGATGTAGTCGGTCATGAACAGCGGCTCCGCGCCACAGACGACCAGGTCGTCGACGACCATCGCGACCAGGTCGATGCCGATGGTGTCGTGGATGTTCGTGGCCCGGGCGATCGCGATCTTCGTGCCCACACCGTCAGTAGCGGTGGCCAGCAGCGGGCGCCTGAAACGGCTCAACGCAGAGGCGTCGAACAGCCCCGCGAAACCGCCCAGATTCCCCACCACCTCCGGGCGCATCGTGGCTTGGGCCCGAGCCCGCATCAGGTCGACGGCGCGCTCCCCGGCTTCGACGTCCACCCCGGCGTCGGCGTAACTGCTCACGATCCGGCGACCTCGAGCAGATGCTTGGAGCGCAGTTTCGGATCCGCCAGGGCCACGGGGTATTCGCCGTCGAAACATGCCCGGCACAGGGCGTCCTTGGCCAGTCCGGTGGCCTCGATGAGCCCGTCCAGGGATACGTACCCGAGGCTGTCCGCGCCGATGGAGGTCCGGATGTCGTCCACCGATAGACCCGGCGCGATGAGTTCGGCGCGAGAGGCGAAGTCGATGCCGTAATAGCAGGGCCATTGCACCGGCGGGGAGGAGATGCGCACGTGCACCTCGCGGGCGCCGGCCTCGCGCAACATCCGGGCGATTGCGCGCTGGGTGTTGCCGCGCACGATCGAGTCGTCGACGACGACCAGTCGCTTGCCGGAGATGACCTCGGGCAGCGGGTTGAGTTTCAGGCGCAGGCCGAGCTGCCGGATTGTCTGAGAGGGCTGGATGAAGGTCCGGCCGACGTACGCGTTCTTGACCAGACCCTGCGCGAACGGGAGGCCCGACTCCTGGGCGAACCCGATGGCCGCGGGGGTTCCACTCTCCGGGACCGGGATGACGATGTCTGCCTCGACCGGGGCCTCGATCGCCAGTTTGCGTCCGACGGCCACGCGCACACTGTTGATGCTGTGGCCGTTGAAGAGGGAGTCCGGCCGCGCCAGGTACACGTATTCGAACAGGCAGTTCTTGGGTTCCGGCTTGGCGAACATCGTGGAGCGCACCCCGTGTTCGTCGATGGCCACGAACTCCCCGGGCTCCATCTCACGCACGAAGGAGGCACCGACGATGTCCAGCGCTGCGGTTTCGCTGGCAATGACCCAGCCGCGCTCCAGGCGGCCCAGGCACAGCGGCCGGATGCCTTGCGGGTCGCGCGCGCCGTACAGGGTGTTCTCGTCGAGGAACACCAGGGAGAACGCCCCCCGCAACAGCGGTAGTTCGGCAAGGGCGGCTTGTTCCATCGTCTCGCCGGGATGTGCGGCGAACAGTGCCGTGATCAGGTCGGTGTCGGAAGTGGCTTCCATCGTGCCGTCCAGCGGCAACTCGCCGGTGTCGAGCGTGGTCAGGCGTTGGGCCAGTTCGTGGGTGTTCGTCAGGTTGCCGTTGTGGCCCAGAGCGACATGGCCGGTGGCCGTCGTTCGGAACGTCGGCTGCGCGTTCTCCCAGACGCTGGATCCCGTCGTGGAGTAGCGGGCGTGGCCGATGGCGATGTGGCCGTGCAGGGAGTCGAGCAGGGAGTCGGAGAAGACCTGGGAGACCAGGCCCATGTCCTTGTAGACCAGCACCTGCTTGCCGTCGCTGGTGGCGATGCCGGCGGATTCCTGCCCGCGGTGCTGCAGTGCGTAGAGCCCGAAATAGGTGAGTTTCGCGACCTCGTCGCCGGGTGCCCAGACCCCGAATACCCCGCAGGCGTCCTGCGGGCCTTTCTCGCCGGGTAGGAGTTCGTGGTTCAATCGCCCATCGCCACGCGCCACCTGCTCAGTGTTGCATACGGTTTGCGACCTCTGATCCCAGCACGTCTGCCGGTGGCTGCGTCGACGCACCTCCCGAACTGGGCACTGGACGACGTCTGATTCGTGAATCTGCCATCTTTTGGAGGGATCTGTGCCCGCTATGTACTCCAACGGGCGATTTGTACCGCACAAACTGGGCACGCAGACCACCCCGTTGCCCAGTTTCGGCGGATGACCCCGGCCGAGTACGCGAAGCGCTCAGTCAAACTGCGCCAGCGGCAGCCACTCCGACAGGTCGCTGCGCTCACCACTGGCCTGGACCCGACCGGCGGCGACGGCCTCGTCCCAGCCCAGGTCCCCCCGCACCAGTCCCAGCCAGGTCGCGGCGTCGCACTCGACCAGCGCACGGGGGGTGCCGCGTCGGTGCGCTCCACCGGGCACCGCCTGCACCGCGCCGTAGGGAGGCACCCGGATCTCAACCGAACGCCCCGGGGCGGCAGCGGCGAACGCCGCCAGCGCGGCCTTGACCTGCTCGCGGGTGCTCACACCCCCACGATAGGTCGGTAGCGCGGCTTCCACATCGAGTCCAGAACGGCCTGCAGTGGGTTCTCGGGCGTGTACCGCGCGACACCCTCGTCGACCGCCTGCTGAACGACCGCCGCGGCCACCGACGCAGAGGTCGCGCGAATATCCGCGATCTCCGGCAGCAGCGGACTGCCCGGACCGGTCACCTCGACCAGCTGCGCCACCGCGCGGGCCGCCGCGTTGAGCATCCCGTCGGTCACTTTCGTGGCCCGGCTCACGATCGCACCGAGTCCCAGGCCCGGGTACAGCAGCGCGTTGTTGGCCTGGCCGATGTGGTAGCTCACGCCGCCGCGCTTGACCGAGTCGAAGGGGCTGCCGGTGACGATCAGGGCCTGGCCGTCGGTCCAATGCAGCAGGTCGGCGGGCACGGCCTCGGCCAAGGATGTCGGATTGGACATCGGCAGGATGAACGGGCGCTGGACATGTTGGTGCATCTCCCGCACGACCTGCTCGGTGAAGGCACCCTGCACCGTCGAGGTACCCACCAGGATCGTGGGGCGCACGTGGCGTACGGCCTCCAGCAGCGAGATGCCGCCCTCGGGGTCGCGTTCGAGATCGCGCACCTCCGCAGCCGGCCGAGCGTAGGGACGGTGATAATCGCGTAGGTCATCCATGTCGTCGGTGAGCAGCCCGGGGCGATCAATCAGCCAAATCCGGCGGCAAGCCTCTTCCTGGGAGTAGCCGGACTCCACGATCGCGTCGCGGATCTGGTCGGCGATTCCCACCCCCGCCGTACCAGCACCGAACACGAGTACCCGGTGGTCGGCCAACGGCCTGCCCGTGACCCGCACGCCGGACAGGATCGCCGCGAAGGCAATTGCCCCGGTGCCCTGCATGTCGTCGTTGAAGGTGCAGACCTCGTCGCGGTAGCGGTCCAGGATGCGCCGGGCGTTGGCCTCGCCGAAGTCCTCCCAATGCAGCAGCGCGTTGGGGAACATCTGCTTGGCTGTGCTCACATACTTGTCGATCAGCGCGTCGTACTGCTCACCGCGCAACCGGGCGTGTTTCTCGCCGAGGTACCCCGGGTCCGTCAGCAGACCGGTGCGGTCGGTCCCCACATCCAGCACGACAGGAATCGCGCGTTCCGGATCCACCCCGGCCGCTGCGACGTAGACGCTGATCTTGCCAATCGCAATGTCGATGCCGCCGACCCCCCAGTCCCCGATGCCGAGGATCGCCTCGGAGTCGGTGGCCACAATGAGGTCCACGTCGTCTGGACCGAGCTGCAAATTGGCGAAGGCCTTCGGTACGTCATCGGGCCAACGGGATTGCAGATACACCCCGCGGGGGCGGCGGAACGCATGGCTGTACTCCCGGATCGCCTCCCCGACCGTGGGTGTGTAGACGATCGGCATGAGTTCGGGCAGGTCCTCGATGAGCAGCCGGTAGAACAGTGTTTCGTTGCGGTCATGGAGTTCGCGCAAGTAAACGTTCTTGGCCAGGACGCTGGGCTGTTCTGACAGCTGGCGGCGCACCCGCAACAGCTGCTGGTCGATGGTCTCCACCCGCTGTGGCAACAGACCCACCAAGCCCAGTTCTTCGCGCTCGGAGTCGCTGAATGCGGACTGTTTATTGAGCCGCGGGTCGGCCAGTAGCGCCTGGCCACGCAGTGCGGTCATCCGGGGTAGGAGTTCTAGCACTCTCCGGTTGTACCCCGAAGTGGACCCCGGTTGCCGGGTGGCAGAAGATTGTGCGAAAGGTCGAGGTGCGCGCAGCCCCGCCTTCCGTAGCCTTGACCGATACCTTCTGGAGGATCCGTTGAAGAAGATCGCTGGCGCCACCATCTGCACGGGGATGCTGCTCGGCCTGGTCGCAGCGCCGAGCTCATCGGCACAACCGGAACCCAACCGCCCGGTCACCACCAAGGACATCAACCGCGCTGTGAATGACTTGCCGAAGCTTGTCAAGAAGACAATGCGCAAGACCGGTGTGCCGGGCATCGCCGTCGCCGTGGTCCACAAGGACAAGGTCATCTACAAGCGCGGTTTCGGGGTTCGCAGCACCAAGACCGGCAAGAAGGTCAAGCCGTCGACCATCTTCCAAGTCGCATCAGTGTCCAAGTCCATCGGCGCCTCAGTGGTTGCAGCCGCCGTGACCAAGAAACTCACCAAGTGGACCACGCCGATCAGCCAGCTCACACCCGGTTTCGCGCTTGCGGACCCATGGGTCACCGATCACGTGACGGTCGGCGATCTTTACTCCCATCGAAGCGGCCTACCGGGTATGTCGGGCAACGACCTGGAGGCGTTCGGCTTCGATCGCAAGACCATCATCGATCGCCTGCGCTACGAACCACTGTCGCCGTTCCGGACCACGTATTCATACAGCAACTTCGGGATGACGACCGCCGGGGACGCCGTGGCGCAAGCCGCCGGCACGTCCTGGGAGGCCCTCGCGAAACGGCTGGTCTTCAAGCCGGTCGGCATGAAGCGTTCGACCTATTCACACGCGGAATTCGTCAAGCAGAAGAACCGCGCCGCCCTGCATCAGATCGTGAAGGGCAAGTGGCTGCCGTACTCCAAGCGCAATGCCGACGCACAAGCACCTGCGGGTGGGCTCAGCAGTTCCGCGCTGGACATGGCCCGCTGGCTCCGGATGGAACTGGACAACGGCAAGTTCTCCGGTGAACGGATCGTGGGCAAGGGGCCGCTCAACGAGGCTCGCTCGCTGCAGATCCGTACCGCCCCGAAGTCCGCCGCCGCCCAGCCAACCAAGGGCTACGGCTTCGGCATCGATGTTTCCGTGGACACCACCAGCCGCGTGCGCTGGTCGCACTCCGGTGCCTTCACCTCGGGTGCGGCCACCCGGATCATGATGATTCCCGATCTCGATCTCGGACTGGTCGTGCTGACCAATGGCTGGCCGGTTGGGGCGCCTGAAGCGATCGGGGAGTCGTTCGCCGACATGGTGGAGTACGGGGAAGTGACGCAGAACTGGCTGAAGTACTTCCAGCAGATCTTTGGACAGTTCACCGAGAAGCCGGACACGATTTTCGGGGCAAAGAAGCCCAAGAACCCGATTGCGCCCAACGACCTGTCGAGTTTCGTCGGCACGTACGCCAACGACTACGTGGGCCAGGCCGCAGTCACGCTGGAGGATGGCAAGCTTGTCATGCGGGTCGGGCCCAACGGCGTGACCCGGTTGCCCCTGCGCCACTGGGACGCCAACACGTTCTACTACCAGTCGGTCGAGATGCCGCCGGGCTTCTACACCGGGGTCAGATTTGAGGGGCAGACCTTGGAGATCGAGGAGATCAACTCCGGGCTCGGGACCCTGACCCGGCTGTAGGCCCACGGCGGCACATGGCGCATCCTTGAGGTAGGAAAAGGAGGCCATCATGGCTGTCAACACGGACAAGATCAAAGGTCGGGCGAAGGTCGCGGCGGGTGCCGCTCTGGGTGACAAGGAACTCGAGAACGAGGGCCGGGTGGACCGCTGGGCCGGCGAGGCCAAGGACCTCATCAACCAGGTCGCGGACAAGGCCCAGAACCTGACAGGTTCGGCCAGCAGGAACGCCGGGGACTACATCGGCAAGGCGCGTACGTCGCTGGAGAACCTGGTCGACAAGATCAAGCGGTAGTCGGGCGTTCAAGGCGGCGGCGCTGTTGGCCGTCGACGTCGAAGTTGCCCGGATCCAGCCAGTCGCTCAAGGCTGCGCGTCGCGCCGGCCATTCGTGGTCCAGCAGGCTGAACCATGCCGTGTCGCGATTGCGGCCCTTCACCAGCTTGTGCTGCCGGAAAACGCCTTCGAACGTGAAACCGAACCGCAGCGCCGCGGCCTTCGACGCCTCGTTGAGGTTGTCGCATTTCCACTCCACCCGCCGCGCACCGAGGCCGAAGAGGTGCTCTGTCATCAGGTAGACAGCTTCCGTGGAGGCCGGCGTCCGCCGCATCTCGTGGCCCCACAGGATGTGGCCGATCTCCGCGACGCCGTTGGGGTAGTCCATGCGCAGGAAAGACGCGCGGCCCAGAGTTCTGCCGTCAACCACTGCTGCGTAGAACAGCGGGTCGCGGCTGGCCAGCGCTGTCGGCAACCAGCCGTCGAAGTCGTCGGGCACATCCGGCAGGTAGGTGAACAGGGCCGGATCGTCGATCGCGCGCAGGGGTTCGGAGTGGTCGGCGGCCAGCGGTTCCAACCGTACCCAGCGGCCCTGCAGGACCACCGGCTCAATCGGCCTCACGCGAAATGGCTGGGCAGAACACCGGCGCTGCGCTGCGCCATTTCCTCGATGTTCACCGTGAAGTGATCCCCGACCTGCAAAACAGGGCCGAGCCCGGAGTCCACCACACCGATCCGCTCACACGGGAAACGCCGGGCCCCGCACATCTCGGTGAACCGCAGTTCCTCGGACCGCGGCACCACGACCAGGGCGCGGGCAGCTGATTCTGAGAACAGGAACGTGAACGCGTCGATGCCGTCGGGCACCCAGGTCCGCGCGCCGGTGCCTGCGCGCATCGCCATCTCCGCCAGCGCCAGCCCGACCCCGCCATCGGCAACATCATGGGCGGCGGTGAGCATCCCGTCTCGCGAACCCGCCACCAGGATCTCGGCCAGCACCTTTTCGGCGGCCAGGTCGACCTCCGGCGGCATCCCGGTCAGCAGACCTTGCAGGGTGGCGACCGCTGACCCGCCGAACTCCGCCTTCGTGGCTCCGAGCAGGTAGATCAGTTCGCCATCCGGACCCCACTGCATCGGGGTGCGACGCGCGACATCGTCGAACACGCCGAGCACGCCCACGACCGGGGTCGGATGGATCGCGGCCTGCGCTGTCTGGTTGTAGAAGCTCACGTTTCCGCCGGTCACTGGGATACCGAGTTCCAGACAGCCGTCGGCCAGGCCGGTCACTGCTTGGGAGAACTGCCACATCACCTCGGGGTCCTCCGGAGACCCAAAGTTCAGGCAGTTGGTCACGGCCAGCGGGACCGCCCCGGTTGCAGCGACGTTGCGGTAGGCCTCGGCCAGGGCCAGTTGGGTGCCGGAGTACGGGTCCAGTTCGACGAAGCGCGCGTTGCAGTCGGTGGCGATGGCCACCCCGCGGCCGCTTTGCTCGTCGATGCGCAGCACCCCTGCGTTCTCCGGCATGGCCAGGACGGTGTTGCCGCGCACGTACCGGTCGTACTGATCGGTGACCCAGGCCTTCGACGCATTGTTGGGCGCCGACAGCAGCGCCAGCAGAGTTTCGCGCGGGTCCGTGTGCTCGGGCTCGGTCGCGATCGACTGCCGCTTGCGCAGAGCGGCGGGCTCGGTCAACGGGCGGTGGTACACCGGGCCGTCGTGGGCCACGGTTCGCGGGGGAACGTCGACCACCGTCTCGCCGTGCCACTCGATGGTCAGCCGGTCGCCGCTGGTCACCTCACCGATGACCGTCGCCGTGACCGCCCACTTGTCGCAGATGGCCATGAACGCCTCGCGATTTTCCGGCGTCACGACCGCACACATACGTTCCTGCGACTCGCTCATCAGGATCTCTTCAGGGCTCAGCGTCGAGTCCCGCAGAGGCACCCGGTCCAGCCACACTTGCATGCCGCCGTCACCATTGGAAGCCATCTCGGAGGTGGCGCAACTCAGACCCGCGCCGCCGAGATCCTGGATGCCTTCGATCAAGCCGGCGTGCAGAAGTTCCAGCGTGCACTCGATCAGCAACTTCTCCATGAACGGGTCGCCGACCTGCACCGCGGGACGCTTACTGGGACCGGACTGCTCGAAACTCTCACTGGCCAGCACGGACACACCGCCGATGCCATCGCCGCCCGTCAGCGCACCGTAGAGCACCACGAGGTTGCCGGCACCGCGAGCACTGGAGACGTGGATGTCCTCGTGACGCATCGCCCCCACGCACAGCGCGTTGACCAGCGGGTTGGTCTGGTAGCAGGGGTCGAACACCGTTTCTCCGCCGATGTTCGGAAGTCCCAGACAGTTGCCGTAGCCACCGACCCCGGCGACCACACCGTGCACCACCCGCGCGGTGTCCGGCTCCGCGACATCGCCGAACCGCAGCTGGTCCATCACCGCCAGCGGGCGGGCGCCCATGCTCAGGATGTCGCGCACAATCCCCCCGACGCCGGTGGCTGCGCCCTGATACGGCTCGATGTAGCTGGGGTGGTTGTGGCTCTCGACTTTGAACGTGACCGCCCAACCGTCGCCGATGTCGACCACTCCGGCGTTCTCCCCGATCCCGACCAGCAGCGCATCGGTCGGCGGGGTCTTGTCTCCGAACTGACGCAGATGAACCTTGCTGGACTTGTACGAGCAGTGCTCGCTCCACATCACCGAGTACATCGCGAGTTCAGAACTGGTCGGCCGACGGCCGAGGATGTCGCGGATGCGCTGGTACTCGTCGGGCTTGAGGCCCAGTTCGGAGAACGGCTGCGGGTGATCGGGAGTCTGAGCTGCGTGCTCGACCGAATCCATGCCCTGAGTCTAGGTGGGGCGCATTCCGGCCCATCAGGGTCCCGGGTCCGCATCATCGACCATCAAACCTGGGCCAAAACGCTCTGTCTCCCCGCTTCTCGCCCGATATGCCGCACTTCACGCCCGAAATGTACGAAACGACCCCCTGAGGTAGAGGCCCCCGGCCCTCATTTAAAGGTGGTCCCGACCAACAGCGAAGTGCGCGGGCGCATCCGGCCCATCAGGTCAGGGTCCAGGGTCCGCATCATCGACCATCAAACCTGGGCCAAAAACGCCCGGTCTCACCCCCATCTCGCCCGATATGCCGCACTTCACGCCCGAAATGTACGAAACGACCCCCTGACGTAGAGGCCCCCGGCCCTCATTTAAAGGCGGTCAGACCCCAACCCGTTCCAACAGCGAGGTGAACAGGCCCAAACCGTCGGTTCCGGGCCCGGTGAGGGGGTCGATCGCGTGCTCGGGGTGGGGCATGAGCCCAACGACGTTGCCGGCGACGTTCGTGATGCCCGCGATGTCGCGGCGGGAGCCGTTCGGATTGCCGTTCACGTACCGGAACACGACCCGGCCTTCGCCCTCTAGCCGGTCCAGGGTCTGCTCGTCGGCGATGTAGGCACCTTCCCCGTTCTTCACCGGGACCACGATCTCCTGGCCGGTTTCGAAACCCCCGGTCCAGGCGGTCTGTGTGTTCTCGACCCGCAAAGCCTGATCCCGGCACACGAAATGCAGGCTCTGGTTGCGGACAAGTGCGCCAGGTAGCAGATGTGCCTCGCACAGGATCTGAAAGCCGTTGCAGATCCCGAGCACGGGCAGGCCCCGCTCCGCGGCCGTGGTGATCTCGCGCATCACCGGCGCGAACCGGGCGATGGCGCCGCACCGCAGGTAGTCGCCGTAGGAGAACCCCCCGGGCAGCACGACCGCATCAACCTCTTTGAGCGCATGGTCGCCGTGCCACAAGGGGACCACCTCGCCCCCGGCGTACCTCACCGCCCGCGCGGCATCGATGTCGTCCAGGGTTCCGGGAAAGGTGACTACTCCTACGCGCACACCATCACGGTACGACAGCCACCGGGCAGTCGGCCTTGTGCACCACCGCGTGACTCACCGAACCCAGCAGCAGCCCACGGAACCCGCCGAGCCCGCGCGAGCCGACCACCAGCATGGCCGCACCTTCACTGGCCTTGACCAGCGCCTTCACCGGCGAGCCCTTCATCACTTCCTGGCGCACCTTGACGTCGGGGAAGTTCTCGCGGAAGCCAGCCATCGCCTCTGAGGTCTCGCGCAGTTCGGCGTTGCCGTAGTCGCGGATGAGGACCTCAGGTTCGTAACTCGGGACCTCGACCATCGACCAGGTCGGCGGGATCTCCCAACTGTGCAGGACACGCAAGGACATGCCCGAGAAACTGGCCTGTTCGAACGCCCACTCCAGCGCCTTGAGCGAATGTGGAGATCCGTCCACTCCCACCACCATGTCTTGACCGCCCTCAGGAACAGAGCGGACCACCACGGTCGGGCACTGGGCGTGGGTCGCGACCTGCCGGGACACGCTGCCGAGCAGGTAGCCGGTCAGACCACCGGAGCCGTGGCTGCCAACGGCCACCATCTCAGCACCCTCGGAGTGATGGACCAGCGCCGACGCGGTCCTGCCGACAAGCACCTCTCCGGTCGCGTTGGCCCCCAACTCAGCCGCGATCCGAAGGCCCTCGTCGTTGGCCGCCTTGGCCTCTGCGCGCAAGTCGTCGAGCAACTCCCCCTGCAGGGTGCCGGACGCACCGATCCCCAAGTCTGCCGATGGCATGGTCCACGTGGTGATCACCTCGAGCGTGCGACCGCGTTGCTGCGCCGCCTGTGCCGCCCAGCGCAATGCCAGTGCCGAGCCCTCAGACCCGTCGTAGCCAACAATGATCGAACCAGACATTTCAACCACTCTCCATCTTCACGGTCGGTGGTCGCCAAGCCCGACGGCCTGGCACGCATCGACCCCAGCCCTCACCCCCCATTCTACGCCTGAGCGGTGCGGCGAAGGGGGGCGTCTTCAGGTGCCCCAGCGAAGCACCACATACCGATGCGGGCCTACGCCGGGTTTGTCCCACGGCTGCCCGACGATCGTCCAGCCACCACGCAGGTACAGGTTCAAAGCAGGTACGCGCGCGTTTGCCCACACGCAGTTCGCGCCGGCGGCTTGTGCGCCGGATACCGCTGCAATCAGCAGCTGCCTACCCACCCCACCCCGGTATTGGGCAAGCACCGACATGGATCGCAATTGCCAGGTCGGGGTGGGTAGGACGCACACATCCAGATGGACCCAGTCCGAGGGTCCCACCGAACACGCGCCAACGACTTCACCGTTGATCTCGGCTGCGAAGTGCAACCAGTCAGGCGGGTGGGGCTGATCTCCTGCCAGCGGTCCGGCCGGACGCAGCACTGCCTGTTGGACCGGTCGCACCTCGTCGATGGACGCCGGGCGCACGATGAGCACGTCACCACAGTAGTTTCGGCATATGGCATACAGAGACGTCATGCGCTATCTGGGGCATCAGAAGTGGTTCGCCTGGACCGCGGCGCGAATGGCCCCGTTGGACGCGAAGGTCGTGAAGAAGACCGGCGGAAAGTTCGGCCTGCTGGGCAACTACGGCTTGCCGCAGTGCCTGCTCACCACCACCGGCCGCAAGTCCGGCCAGAAGCGCACCGTGACACTGCTGTACGGCACCCGCGCGCCTGACGAATACGTGCTCATCGGGTCCAACTTCGGGCAGAAGCACCACCCTGCCTGGGCGCTCAATCTCGAGGCCGATCCGCAGTGCGTGTTCGAGGTCGACGACAAGCCGCGCGAGATGACCGCGAGACTGGTCACCGACGACGCCGAGCGCGAGGAGATCTGGGCACTCATGTACGAGATCTGGCCGGCGTACAACGCGTACCGCGGCCGGGCCGGCAGGGACATCAAGGTCTTCGTCATCACACCGGCCTGACGCGCGGGCTCACACGTTCGCGACGACCAGGCTCGCACCACCGAGCGCGGCCACCACGAGCACAGCGATGCGGGCCAGGTGCGCGGGGACGCGGGCCACAACTCCCATACCCACGAGAGTCCCGAACATGAGCGCCGCAACCATCCACCACTGCGGCCCCACGACGCCGATGACCAGGGCGGTGACGATGTTCTGGATCAGGAAGAAGAATTGCAGCGTGGCGCGGGCCTGGACCGGGGCCCAGCCGGCGTTGGCGGCGAACATGCCGACCGGCGGCCCGCCGACCCCGCCGACGACGTTGAGCGTCGCGCTGGCCAGGCCTGCCGCGACCGCCCCGGGCAGGCCCTTGAACCAGGCCCAGGATGCACCCCTGGCCAGCAGGACGACCCCGAGGATCACGGCGACCCCGGCGGCGACCGCGACGACCGCGGTGTCCATCCCGGCCAGCGCCAGGGCGATCACCGGGGTGGCCAGCAACGTGGGCAGCAAGAGCGATCCGGCATCGCGCCACCGGATCTGGCGCCACTGCTGGGACAGCGGCAACAGGGAGGCCATGGCCGCCAGGACCACGACCACCGCTACGCCGCCCCGGGGACCGAGATAGGCCAGTAGGGCTGGGGCGGCGACCAGCGAGAACCCCATCCCGGTCACCGACTGTGCGATCGCGCCGGCCAGGATCGACACCGCGACCAACACCAGCAGGGGATCCATCAGTGCCTGA
>Ga0209607_1000040_pt1 | contig 101022 bp, 83 predicted proteins | sample AD_UKC117_MetaG_FD_184413 | JGI IMG/M metagenome (GOLD analysis project Ga0209607, IMG submission 184413) | Active sludge microbial communities of municipal wastewater-treating anaerobic digesters from Hong Kong - AD_UKC117_MetaG (SPAdes)... | ecosystem: Engineered > Bioreactor > Anaerobic >... | reverse complement strand
TGTCCAGCAGCTTACGAGAACCCGCCGCCTCGTGGAAACGGTCATCGGTCAGCTCACCGAGCCATTCCATTTTGAGAAAATCCGGGCGCGGGATGTGTGGCACTTGACGAGTCGGATCGCCCGAAAAATCTTAGCGCACACCTTGGGTATTTTCATGAACCGACAAGTCGGTCGGTCAGACCTCCAGTTTGAGGGCCTGATCGCCTGAAAGTCGAACATCGCGTATTATAGTAAAATATAATGGCAAATGGTATGAAAATCTGGCGGTAGCGTTCTGCGCTTTCGTGGATTGTCGGTTGCATCTGCGGAAGCCAGTCCTTTCAAAGCTTTTATTAACTTAATTTTTTTATAAGATGGAGTGAATCATTCTAAAAAAGCCTGCACCTGGCAATATTGTCGGCGCAACACGATGGCCACTGCGATCATTAGCAGGAACAAAAACCCGGCAATGCCGGCCCCAAATATCACATCCCACCGTTTCTCTTCCAGTGCAACCTGGCAAGCAGCAGTATAGCCTTCTTTCAAGACCCCGCGCGTGGAATCGGCAGGATCGTAATACACCGTCACCGCTGCGCCGGCTGGATATTCCCCTAGCCACGTTTCGACGGCTTTCCGATGGGTTGTCGGACGATTGCAGAAAAACGGGGTTGCACTCTGTTGCTCTACCCCGGCAACGCTGTAACCGAACTCGATCCGTGGCCAATAGCCGTCGACCTTGATTTTCCCTTTCGGGATTTTCGCCGTCGCCAGTTCAGCGCGGATAATCCGACCTGACGCTTCAGACCAGTTCGCACTGGCCTCGGCCCATTGCTGTTGTTGTTGCAGATTCTGATAAGTCTGATATTCCTGGAACGCCAGCGCCGCCAGAAAAGTAGCGACAACCAGCAACGCCGTTACCGCCGCTATCGCCACCCACTTCATTTGCCGGTAATACTTTTTGCCATCGACCAGTTTACCGAGGAGCGCCCGGCCCTCGTGCAAGGCCACCAATCGACCGTCCGGTTGCCAATCCTGGCAATAGAACTGTGCGGTGATCTCCTGGCGCGGCGGGCGAGTCCAGCCTGTATTGGGTTCAATCAGCGCATAAAACAATCCCGTCGCCGGACGCCGGTCAAGGATCTGCACCGTCATCAACGCCCCGGATTTATTGCTGACGCCTGCCGGCGTTAAGCGGGCATTGACCGGGTTGCAACTTCGCAGCAACCGGTTGGCGTCATTCAATCGCCGTGTCATCCAGCGTTCCAGATACCACAACAAACCCCACATTAATGCGATCATCGGCAGTATGACCAAACCGGCCACGGCAAAAATCAACAGATTTTCCATGCTCCGATTGGACAAAGCCGTGGTCATCATGAAGACCAGAGCGCCAGCCATGATTAAAAAGAACAGCAGGCTTAGCGAACGAGTCAAACGGCGATGAGTAGCGTTCAGTTGTTGGAGGCTGGGATGCAGAGAAGTAGGGGAGAGGTCAGTCATCTGTTGGCGAGTAGCGAGTGATCAGCAGTTTTCCTATCTCGTCGGTTCAATAGCGCGGGCGGAAATCGAGAAAATTCCAGTATCCAACCAATAACCATATTCATCCTTGAGTGTTTGCAGCTTTAATAGCACGACCCCATTGGGTTGCTGGTTGCCGTCCGCGTCCGCCACGGCGATCACTTTGAAGTCCAAATCCACATTTTCATCGGTGGAGCGTTCCAGCGTCACTTTAAGCGGCAACGCCTTGGAGCGGGCATCCTGGGGATGAGCAAAAGTCACCCGGTACAGCGGCGAGGCCGGCCAGCGCTCGACATTCAATTGCCGGAAACCGAGAAACACCGGCGCGTAAAAATCGAAAGTCGCTTCCGGTAGGCGCGTCTTGCGATCCTCCAGTTCCAGATTAGCGAACAGCACATTCTCCGGTTTCAACCGTCCAGTTTGCTCCAGCACGCCAATGAAACGGGCGGTGGATTTCATCCCCAGTTCGCGGCTGCGCAAGTTGAACTTGTACAACTGCCCTTCGGACAGCGCGCAAACCATCGCCCCGACCGCTGCCGTCGTTTTGGGATCGGTTAACCGCCCACCGACTGAACGGAAGGGGTACCAATCCCCCACCCGATAAGCGTGCAGGCTGACAATGCGATCCGGCGGCGCCGGCAGTTTCGCTAAAATCGCGGCCCGCACCGCCGGGAATCGGCAGGGCCGCCCGGAAATCAGCAGGTAATCGCAATCGTACAAATGCACGACTTCGCACAAATCGCTCAGCACTTGGCCAAGAATACGGCGCACGGTGGTGTCCACCGCTAGCATGGTGGTGGAAAAGGCGACCTCAGCCAGTTGAAAACCCTGCCCGCCAGCGGCATGGACGGCTTCTTCCAGAAACGCGGTGACCTGTTCATGCGGCCTGGCGCCCGGTGGGTAAACATCGGCCAGCTTGAGCGTCACCGCTTCATTGCCCATGCTCAGATCGGCGTTTTCGTAGCGTTGCAGTAACGCCAGCGCTAATGGCAATGCGACCTGACTGGCGAACTGCCGGCGCAAGGTGCGCTCGCGCTCGGCCTGATCGCCTCGATTAGCACCCAGACGCCGCGCCAGTAATTCCTCGGGATTAGCCGCGCCGCTGGCGCGAATCGCTTCCAGCAATGCAGGAAGCACATTGCGCTCGATCAAACCGCACAGTACATCGTCGCCAGCAATATTGAAGCCTTCGCGGAATTCCTGGGTAGGCCGCAACGCCGTGCCACCCTCCAGTTGATAGGTGGTGATAATCAAATCGGTAGTACCGCCGCCCACGTCGATGCTGGCCAGCCGCAGACAGGGCGTTTCGCCATAGCCTTCCCGGACTCGGCCAAACACCTGAAAGAACAGCGCCGCATCGCCCTGGAAGTTGTGCTTGACCTCGTTGTAAAGAAACACAATCTGGGTGCCGGTCGCCTCGTCCCATTGCAGAAACGGTTCGGGAGCCTGACTTTCATCCAGACCCAGTGCCCGCCAGGTCAACCGGATCGCCGTGTTCACCCGGCGCGTGAACAGCTTGCGTTCCGCCAGCGGCATCGCGGTGGGCATGGTCAGAATCACCCGGTGCAAGCGGCGCGGCGCTTCGGAATACACCCGCTCGGAACGGCGGGCGGGCGAATTGGCCTGAATAAAGGCTTGCAACAGCACCTCGGCGACGAAGAAGCTCATCAGCGAGCCGCGCGAGAACAGCGCGGTGACCGCCGGCGGCTCGCCCGGCTCCAGTTCTTCACCGTCTTCGCGCAGATGACCGACAAACGGCCCCGTGGTCACTGGACCGCTGTCGCCGCCGCCCGCCGCTGGCCCGGCGTTAAACCGCCAGGCATGATGGCGCGGGTCGGTATCCCACAGATAGCGCTTGGGACTGGACAGACCCGTGCTGCCTTCCGCGCCGTGACTGAAGTAGGACAGGGCCTGGGCTTCAAAACCGATCCGGGTGACGGCAGGCCACAGGAAGGCGCTGCTGCGGCCGCTGCGGCGGGACAGCTTTTCATCGCCAAATGTGCTGCGCACAAATTCCACGCGGCTGGGACAGGGTTCGTCATAAACCCGTTCCGGATACGTCAGATCCCGCAACACCAGCCGATAGCTGTCGTTCATATCCACCGGCGCATCGCCGCTAGTTTCCATCAACATGCCACAGGTGCGGGAATTGCCGATGTCCAGCACCACGTCCACATCCACCGGTCGATTGAGTCGGGCAGTCGGCCCATCATCCACAAAAGTAAAACGCAGTCGCGGCGGGTTCACCGCTTTTTTCAACAACGTCAGCACAGTCAACCAGGCGGCCTGCCCGTCGGGATTGACGCGCAGCTCCGCTTCATCCACCCGGCGCGGTGCGCGACGGCGGCGTTCATAAGCATGGAAATGCTGATGCACCCACTCCCGCACCCATTCCTGCTCCAGAAACCAGCTTGTATCCTCCTCGGCATCGCTTAGGGCGAATTCCTCACCGGATTGCATATCCAGCGCGCTGGGGGCGAGATAAGGCCGGCCTTCGCGGGTCGGCAACAACTGGGTGTCGAACGCCAGGGTCACCCGGTGCGTGTGACCCTCAGCATCCGGGGCCGGCAATTCGACCAGACGCGCCCGCGCCCAGTTAGTGGGTCCATTATCGAACAGGTGATCGTGATTAGGACGGCGTTCGCGGATGCGCAGAAAAGGGATCGGCAACCAGGCTCGATCAAGAATCATCGCCGCCTTGGCCGCATTCAGCGAATAGGCTTGCTCAGGTTTAACGGTCTTTCCATCGTGGGTTGCGAATTGGCCGCTGGCGTCATCGGCGTACAACGGGGTCAATAGTGGGCGCCCATCTGCGCCAGTTTCCGCCAGGAAGGCGCGGGATAACCTGATCTCGTTGAGGTTGAATCCGAAATCCAGAAACTGGATAGCGGTGTTGGGAATCAGATTGATCAGTGGGCCAAGTTGCCTGAGTTTTGCCAGCATGGTTGCTCACCTTCGTCCGCCGATTGGGCTAACCGCTGCGCTCGCGCTGTACTCGCAGCAACCGTTCCATCAATTGCTCGATTTCCGCTTCCAGCGCACTGCGCTCCTGTTCGGATTGGTGATCGCGCACCGCCAGTTTTTCCTTAAGGCCTTGGTATTCCTGCTGGGCTTCCGTCAATTGCCGGCGCAAATCTCGCACTTCCCGTTCAGCCGGGGTTGGATCGCCCCCTCCGGTTCCGCCGGATTCCATGATTTTAGTCCGTAATAAACGCCGTTCGGCCTGCAAACGTTCAAGTTGTTCTTGAAAATGTTGGCGTTCCTCGTCCCATGCAGTCTGCTGTCGTTTGAGATCGGCTAACTCCGTTTGTAGTCGCTCTACTTGAAGGGCGCTATCCGGCGGCAAATTCTGATCAACGCGCGCTTTTTGCAGCGCCAGGCTATCTTCCAAGGTATTCATCTGAATCTGCAGAGCCAATCGTTCCTGCTCCCAAGTCTCCTGTTGCTGGTCCAGTCGGGCGCTCAATTGAGTCTTCTCCCGACGCAACCCTTGCACCTGATCTTCGAGTTGACCATTCAACAGGAGCAGACTTTGCCGCTCCTCATCCCATTCAGCGCCTTTCTGGGCGAAACGATCCTGCAGAGCGTCTCGATCCCGCTGCAGCTGCGCCATGGCCTCGCGCAGTTTCTCCACTTCTTGTTGTTGCGTCTGCAACTGCTGCCCGCCCTGTTCCTTGAACTCAGCATATTGCCGCTCCAGCTCAGCCTGACGCTCGCTGGCCTCGGCCAGATCGTGCTCAAGACGCTTTTGCCGCCCCAACAGAGTCTGGCGACCCTGATAGGATTTGGACTGCTCCGCTTGAAGGCTTACTTGCAGGACGCCATTGCTAGACTGGACCTCTACCAGTTCGGCTTGTATCCGCGCATAAGCGCTACGCAGAGCTTGGTAGGGCAACAGATAAATCAAGACAGCACCCACTACCAATCCGGCAACTATCCCAATGATTAAATAGACGATGTCTGCCATAATTCTAATTCCGCTTTTGCTTTATCAACTTCCACCCAAATCATTCAGCATCTGAATGAACAATCGGTCTTCTTAACGCAATCCATACGCCACGATCGCTGCTCCAACGCCCACCGCTGCTGCGCAACCCGCCGCCCAGTAAATACGTCGTCCCAGATCGCGCCGCGCGTCTGCCCAGAGTTGATGAGCTGCTTGCTCCATCGCCGCGGTAACGCTTTCTGCCTGAGAACTGGTCACCGGCGCTTCTCCGGGCATCGGTAGCGATGCTGAGCGGGCCGCCTCGATCGCTACTGCCCGGGCCGCATCGACCGCGGCGTCGTGAGCGGTCGAAGCCGCCTTACGAACTGCTTCGGCAAACCGGGTGCTTAATTGTCGCACCAATCGCTCAGACAGTTCATGCAATTGGCTCGTGCAGACCTGCCCCGCTATATCGCGCGCGATATCTTCAAGTCCGGCGCGTTCCTGGGTCTGGAACGCCGCCAAGCGCTGCTCTAGCAAAGGAGCGAGCTGTGCTTTAATCGCGTCTTCAGTCAATGGCGGCGGGGTAGCGGATGCCTGGCCAGTCGGTTGCCATGCCGCCATCTGCTCCTGGCAAATTCGCTCAGCCACCTGACCGCAGGTTTTCGCCTGGCCGGCATCCATTTCCTGCCGCAATTTGGCGATGACATCGTTGAGCAACGGCAACACCTGGGACTCGATGGCGTCGTAAATCACCGATTCCGCCTTGTCGACGACGATTTTCTCCACCCACTCAACCGACACGGCTCCACCACCCTCTTCAGGTGTGGGCGCGGTAATCGGCGCCTGCGCGGCATCCAGCGCCTGATGCATTCGCTCGAGAAGCACACTCAGCATTTCCGGCATGGCCGGCTTGGTCAGTACGTCAATAGCGCCCGCTGCTCTCGCCTCTTGCAGATAGGTAGGCTCATCCCGAGAGGTGTACATCGCGACCGGAATCGCGGCGATCGCTGGATTTTCCTTGATCTGCCGCACGGCGGTTAAACCATCCATGCCGGGCATGGTGTGATCCATGAAAATCGCATCCGGTTGCCGGTCGCGCAGATAGTTCAGGGCCTCCTCGGCAGATTCCGCGGTATCCACGGTCATGCCAAAGCCTTGCAACATCTTGCGCAGCATTAGTCGTGCAGACTTGGAATCATCTACTACAAGGACGTGTCGGACTGGCATGGATCCTCCAGGTTTTCCGGGCCGGATTTTATTTCAGACAGATTAGCAGGATTCATGGGCGGAAAGAGCGTTTGTCACGGATAACAGCAGATGACGGCGCGTCGCGATGCTACGAATATAGCGAAAGTCAGGATGATTCACCCAATTCTTTCCAGTCACTCCAGATAACTCAGCGCAAAAGCTGTCATTTCGTCCAGCAGTTTTTGCACTGCCGCGTTGGCGGCCTGCGCTCCACCGTATGCATCCTCGCTGGGCGAGGGTTCTACCGCCTCGAAGATCCTCGTACCTAGCACATGACCGCTCTTCATATCCATCACCTTGATGCGCGTCGTCAAGCGCACCCGGCTGGGCGGGATCATGAATTCTTGTTGCAGGCGGATTAGATCTACATCCACTCGCAGGTCGGCCAGCACTGGCGACGGTGGCGACACCACCGCTTTGAACGCGCCCGTGGCCTCGAAAGCACGAACCAAAAGCGGCGACAGCATCTTCGCCGGCGTGTCGCTCCAGACACTGTTATTGTAGTAATCCAGCTTAGGCGGTTCCCGGGTGTAAGCGATGCGCTGCGAATCAAAACCTGGCGCTTCCTTGGAAACGGTCACTAACAGGATTTTGCCACTGGGGCGTTGCGCCAGCGTTGACGTGAAAGCTCTGCTCCCTCCGAGTAAATAAGCCTGCGGCGGCGGTGAATTATCCTGTGGCAACGTACAGCCGGCCCCTATCGCCAGCGCGAACAGCAACATGACTCTCCATCCGTGAGTCATTATTCTATGTCGGATCCCTTCAAGCACTTCCTTTTCTCCTCAATTCAAATAGATAGCATCTGGCCGCAATTCTCTCTAACCCTCTCTTGCCAAAGGGGGGGACTGAATGGTTACCGCCGCCGGCAGACAAGCAGTCTTTCACCTGACGCCTGGAGCCTGAAATTTGGGGGCTGAAACCTGATTATCTTCTCCCGGCCCAGGCCGGCCTTGCGGGTGACCCAGCAATAGGGCGCGAGGATTTTCTTCCAGCATCTTGGCCAATCGGTGCAACACGATCATCAGCTCATTCGCCTGCACCAATAAGGTATCCAGTTCAGGCACGGTATTCTGACTCAATCGCTGTAATTCCTGGCGACCATCCACAGCCAGCTTGGTGAAAGACTGACTTGTTTTTGTAACATTATTCGCGGCATTGCGCACCGACTGGGCGCTGGCCTGGACCTCGCGCAGGGTCGCCTGGAATTGAGTAGTCAGCTCATCCGCGCTTTCCAGAGCCGTCGCCAGCTGGTCCAACGCCCGACCGAGGCGTTCAGAACGCTGGGCCAGGGTATTGGTGAACGTTTCGACATTTTCCAACGTTTGGCGCAGGCTGTCCGAACGATTGGCCATTGCGCCGGTGATAGCGCTCAAGTGCTGTAAAATCTCGGTCAGCGCCGTCTGATTTTCATTGTTCAGCAACCGTTCCAACCGCTTCGATAGATTATCGAAGTTATTGATGAGGCTGTTAAATCCATCATCCAGGCGCGTCACCAGCGACGGACCGGCCTGGATGACCGGCAAATCCTGATCCGGCTTCTTCTCCAACGGCAGGGACTGACCGCCGCCGCTGAGTTCCACCGAGGCCACACCGGTTAGACCCCGGGTGGACAAAGTAGCAATCGTGTCACGACGAATCGGCGTGTTGCGTTCAATACCTAGCACCACATCGACCCGGTCGGGATTGTTGGGGTCCAATCGGATTGATTCCACTTGCCCGACATCGACGCCGCGATAACGCACCGTCGCCTTAAGGTTCAGACCCGCTACCGATTCATGGAAGTAAACCCGATAAGGATCATAGAGTTTTGTCTCATCACCCAAGGTCAACCAGAACACCACGCTTAACAGTGCTGAACCGAGGATAATGACGAACAGCCCGACCAGGGCGTAATTGACATTACTTTGCAAGCGCCTGCTCCCGCGCCGCGCGGCCACGCGGCCCTTCGAAATAAGCTCGAATGAGCGGATGGTCGGCCATTGTCAACTCCTGCATCGGCGCATAGCCAATCACCCGCTTTTCGCCGAGAAACGCAACCCGGTCCGTTGCCTGCCAGAGCGTATCCAGATCGTGGGTCACCATCACCACAGTCAAACCCAGTGATTCTTTGAGCTGCACCACCAACTGATCGAAAGCGCCCGCACTGACCGGGTCCAGACCGGCGGTGGGTTCATCCAGGAATAGCAACGCTGGATCAAGCGCCAGCGCTCGCGCCAGCGCTGCCCGTTTCAACATGCCGCCACTCAATTCGCGTGGCAGTTTATTGCCGGTGTCAACCGGCAAGCCGGCCAGCACGATTTTGAGATCAGCAATTTCCGCAATCAACGGGGCGGGCAGCTGGGTGTGCTCACGTAGCGACACGGCCACATTTTCCCGCACGGTCAGCGAACTGAACAGCGCGCCTTGCTGAAACAACATGCCGAATCGGCGACGCAATTGAAACGCTGCACTGTCGCTAATGCCAATCACTTCCTGACCCAACAGCTTAATGGAACCTGCCGTCGGTTTCAGCAACATGATAATCGCTCGCAACAATGTGGTTTTCCCGGAGCCGCTGCCGCCGACCAAGGCGATAATCTCGCCTCGATGAACGTCAAAATCCAGGTTATCGTGAATGATCTCAGCACCAAATTGAGTGCGCAGACCGCGCACCGCGATCACCGGAGATTCAGCAGCGACGGTCGCACTCACAGGCCAACCCCGCCCAGCAGGATTGAGAATAGCGCATCGGCGGCGATAACCAGAAAGATCGATTGCACCACGCTCACTGTGGTCTGCCGTCCCACGCTGTCGGCGCCGCCGCGCACCTGAAAACCTTGATAACACCCCACCAACGCAATGATGGCGGCGAACACCGGCGCTTTACCCACGCCCAGCAGAAAAGAGGTCAGCGTGACCACTTTTGGAAATCGATCCAGAAAATCCTGGAAATTGACATCCAGCATCACCTGCGCGATGAACATGCCGCCAAACACGCTCAACGCATCGGCGAACACGGTCAACAAGGGCAGGGCAATGGTCAACGCCAGCAATTTGGGCAGCACCAGCAAATCCATCGGCGGAATACCGATAGTGCGCAACGCATCCACTTCCTCGGTCACTTGCATGGTGCCAATCTGAGCCGTGTAGGACGACCCGGTGCGTCCAGCGACGATGATTGCGGTGATCAACGGCGCCAGTTCGCGCAGCATGGTCAGCGACACCAGTTCGACGATAAAGATATTGGCGCCATAGAACTTGAGTTGCTGGCCGCCCTGATAAGCGATGACGACGCCAATCATGAATGAGAGCAACGCAATGATCGGCAGGGCGTTAACGCCAGCGGTTTCGAGATTGGCGAACAGCGCCCGCCAGCGAAACCGGCGGGGTTGCAAGGTCAACCGCCCCAATGCGGTCGCCGCCTCGCCCACGAAGACCAGGAAGGCAAAGCCTCTGTGCAAAGAGTGTACGGCTTGTCGGCCCAGTTGCTCCAAAACAGTGGTTCGTTGCTCGGGCGCTGCAACGCTCCCGTCCGCTATCAGACGCTTGCAGACCAGGTCGAGCAGGGCCTGATGCTTCTCGCGAAGTCCGGTCAGCCGGACGCCATGCCCACTCCGTTCCAACTCAGCGATCAGCTTGCGCAATTGCAACGCGCCGATGGTATCCAGTGCGTGAATCATAGAGCCATCCAGTTGCAATGCGCCGGGTGGCCATTGAACGCTGCGTAGCCGCTGGTCCAAATCGATAATGCCATCCAGCGTCCATGCGCCCTCGCAACGCCACCCCTCGGAGCTAGCGCGAACCATGGCAGGATCAGAAAGCGATGGAGGCAGTAGAAGAGCCACGGTCTTTACCAGTCTCTAGCGTGGATTCAAGCGCCGCCAGGAGGCGGGATCCTGTTGATTACCCGCTTTTTCCCAGATGCCGCGCCGCGCTCGTTTCGCTTCAGCTTGCGCCTGCCGGTAGACCGGGGAATTATTGTATTGCTCGTACATGACGGCCTGTCCCTGCCGAACCAGCTCCAAACCCACATCGCGCTCGCCCGCGAACACCTGCGCAACCGTCCGGCCATAGCGATCCTGATCCATAACGCGCAATCGCACCGGATCATGACCGGTCAACAACTGTTTCAGCGACTGCTTCGCGCCATCGCCCCACGGTTTTTGACCCATTTCCGGCGCGTCGATGCCGAACATTCGCACTTTGACCTGGCCGGCTGGACAACTGGCTGTCAGGGTATCGCCGTCATAGATGGTTTTGACCGTGCAGGTCAATTCCGCGCCTTTGGGAATCGCGGAAGGCGGCGCTTTGGGTTCATGCAGAAAATAACTGATCCCGATGATGGCGACGACCAGTCCGCCGATCAACCACGGCGAACGGTTCCGGCGGCGACGGGCGCGGCTCAGTTCACTGCGCAACTGGCTGCGCAATAGTTTTAAAAGTTCTTGTTTCAATTTTTAATTTCTAATCGCAATGCCTGGGCGTGCCAAGCCAGATGCTCGCCGATGAAGGTGCTGATGAAATGATAGCTGTGATCGTAGCCTTCTTGCACCCGCAGCGTCAGGGGAAAATGCCGAGCGGCGCAAATTCGTTCCAGCGACATCGGGTGCAGTTGTTCGGTTAAGAATTCATCGGCAGTCCCTTGATCGATCAGCAGGGGTATGGCCGCCGCGCCTTCTTCGATCAAGCGGACCGCATCGTAAGCCGCCCAGGTCCCGCGGTTATTCCCCAGATAGGCTTTGAAACAGCCTTGCCCCCAACCGCTGGCCATCGGATGACAGATCGGCGCGAAAGCGGAAACGGAGCGATAAAGTCCAGGCTCCCTCAGCGCGCAAATCAGCGCGCCATGTCCGCCCATCGAGTGACCGGTGATCGAACGCAGACCGGGAATCAGTGGTAATTTCGTTTCAACCAGAGCCGGTAGTTCACGGGTCACGTAGTCATACATTTGGTAATGTTGCGACCAGGGCGTCTGGGTGGCGTTGACGTAGAAACCGGCGCCCTGACCCAGATCGTAGCGGTCTGCGTCCGGTACGTCCGCGCCTCGGGGACTGGTGTCGGGAATGATCAGCGCTAATCCCAATTCCGCAGCGTAGCGCTGCGCGCCGGCTTTCACTCGGAAGTTATCGTCGGTGCAGGTCAGGCCCGAAAGCCAGTAAACGGCTGGGACTTTTTCGGTTCGCGCCTGGGGCGGCAGGTAAACGGAGAAGGTCATCGGGCAATGACACGTTGTGGAATCGTGCCGGTAACGATTCAGCCAGCCATCAAATTCTTTAATTGCCTCAATATGTTCCACGCAATCATCCCTTGGTTCTGTGGTAAGTGGGGCCGGGTTTTCTCAACCCGAATATTCCCCCCCTTTACCAAAGGGGGGAGACGAACGCTTATGTTTTATTATCGCGCCAAGCTGGCTAACCGTCACCCGGAAATGCGCTCAATCCCCCCTTTAACAAAGGAGGGTGAGGGGGGATTTTGGCCTCGTCACCCGTGCGGAATCCCCCCCGACCCCCCTTTTCCAAAGGGGGGAGGCAGATGTTTGCGATTTGGAACACGCAACGCAATGTTCAACGCAAGAAGGAAGACCGCTCGCGATTCAGCGCCAGCAAGCGGCGCAGGATTTCATCGTCGCGCAAATCCGTTGGCCAGCCATAGGCCGCAGCGACGGCTTCATCGAGAACCCGGTGCGCGTGATCCAGCCAAGCAGGGCGTTGATTGTAGAGATGGGTCAGGGTGCGTTTTTTGAGTTCAGTCGCATGTTCCAGCTTGGGAACGATGCAGTCGGGATAGCCGGGGACGACCTCGGGAACGCGATCAACCCACTCTGGAGGATTCAGCCAGTTCTCGCGCAGTTCGTTCAACGTGCGGGCTGCATCCGCAATAGCCTGAGCGCGTGGATCATCGGCGTAGGCACTAGCTGGGATGTTCGGGGTCAGGCCCGCCGGGAAGGGGAACGTCTCGAAGCAGGAACGCGCGTTGTAGGTTGGGCGGCCACCATCATCACCGTCGCCATGCCATGAACAGGTTCGCAAGCTCCAAAGTTCATGAATCCGCGAATGGAGAATGCCAAAGGTTGCGTCATCGTCGCGGGCGATAGCGTAAACTCGGCTATCCGGCAACACCACTGCACTCAACCAAACGAATAACCGATATTTTGCGACGCGAGGAGTTGCGATGTAGCGGGATAAGGGCTTTAACGCCTTGCGCATGTCGCCACCAGTCCGGCCTAATCGCCACCAATGCTTCTTGCGATTAGCATCCCGATTTTTATCCCGTTCAGGTTTGACATGCAATCGGACATATTCAAATGGCGCTTCATATAGTGCCGCTTCGTTTTCCGCCATATCGCCGCCAAAATCAATGATCCAGGTATCGGACAGACGACGGGTAATATCCATGCCATTCGCCCAAGGACGTACTACATCACGATTAGATCGGCCATTAGGATTCGGTAATGGCAACCATAGCCGCGCCAGATCGCCGGGAATATCGAATGCCCCAACTTTGACCGGGCCTTGGAAAGCAATATCAGTGTTTTCTGACAAGGGTTCAGCCTGAGTCAGATCAACGCTGTTGCCTGCGCTTCCCGTCAAATCCGCATAAATCTCGGCGACGGGTTGGCCGTTCAGAATCCCCCCGGCTTCGCCACCCCCCTTTTGCAAAGGGGGGTTAACTCCGGCATCGCTTCTCCCTTTGCAAACTCCGGCATCGCTTCTCCCTTTGCAAACTCCGGCATCGCTCCCCCCTTTGCAAAAGGGGGGTCGGGGGGGATTCCCAAACCCCACCAGCGACACCCGCACCGCTGCGCCTTCGTTGACCCATTCCAGATCAGACCAAGCATGGAATATCGTACTGGTCTTGCGAATCCGCTCCAGCACTTTGCGATTGGCCCCGCCCCGAATGGAATTAGTCGCCACCAGTCCAGCGCGTTGCGCCTGTCCGGCTTCAATCTGCGCCCGCGCCTTCTCAAACCAGTAGCAGACCAAATCAGCGCCGCCGGGAACTCGTCCCTGATAGAGCCAGCGCAACCCGCCCACATATTGATCGCCCAATTCAGCTAACTGCTTCTTATCGCCCAAAAACGGCGGATTGCCCACAATCGCGTCTGCGGCTGGCCATGTCGCTTCTCGATCTCCCTCCAACAACGCATCCCGACACTCAATCGAATTCAGCGGTTTCAGAATCGGCTGATCATTCAAGTTATAGCCATGACCCAGCATCCATTGAATCTCACCGATCCACACCGTCAGCCGCGCCAGTTCCGCCGCGTATGGATTGATCTCGATGCCCATGACCACCTCCGGGCCAACCGCTGGAAACCCGCGTTGCAGACCCAGGGTCTCGACCTCCAGCATGACCTGATGCTCAATATCCTTGAGGGCGCGCAAGGCCAGATAAAGAAAGTTGCCGGAACCACACGCCGGATCAAGCACGCGGAAGGTGCGCAACCGCTCCAGAAAACCGTGTAATGCCTGCTCCGCTTGCGCTCGCTTCGATCTCCTGGCGCTCAATAACCGCTCGATCTCCGCCTTGACCGTCGCCCATTCCGCCAACAGCGGATCGCGGATCACCGGCTCGATCAAGCGGTGAATGGAAGCCGCATCGGTGTAGTGGGCGCCTAATTGCGAGCGCTTGTCCGGGTCCAAACCGCGCTCAAATAGCGTCCCGAAAATCGCCGGTTCAATCGCCGACCAATCCAGCGCAGCAGCGGAATGCAGGGTGTCCAAATCCGCTCGTTCCAGCGGCAGGCATTCGTTATCGTCGAACAATCCGCCGTTGAACCAGGCAATCCGTTCCAGGCCGAACCGCCCGCCTTGTTGCATCGCCCGAAACAGCGCACCGGCCAAATCAGGAAAATCCGCCGGCGACCGCCGCGCTTGCTCGACCAGTTTGCTGAACAGCCGATCCGGCAACAAGTCCATATCCTCGGCGAACAGGCAGAACAGCAACCGGGTCAGAAAATGGGCTACCGGCTGCGGCGCATGGCCGCGCTGGTTCAGGGTTTGAGCCAGCGCGCCCAACAACGAGGCTGCATCCTTGGTGACGCCCTCACGGGTTCGGGCCGGACGCAACCGCCCCGGCTCCAGAAACGCCCATCTCAGCTTTTGCAACTGATCGGGGTGTGCCAGATCATCCAGGGTCAGCCGATGTACGATATTTACCGCATTGGTAAAATTCGTATGAATCTCAATCGCCTCCATATCTGAGACGATTAGCAGCGGCGGATTTTCCAGGGCCAGGGCGTACTGCTGCAACTGCCGCAGCGCTACCTTCAAGTCTTTATGCTTGCCCTTGTATTCCCAGGCGAAGCAATGCCGCCGCCACACATCGGCCCAACCGTCGCCGCCACCGGTTTTCTTCGCGCCCTTCTCGAAGGCGAACCACTCGCCGCGCGGATCTTCCTCCAGCGGCGGTTTCAGGCCCAACACGCGACAGAGCGCAATAAAATGACTTTGCGCGCCACTCCGTTCAGTGAGCGTGCTATCGCGGCACAGTTGAATGAATGCAGCGATAGCCGCAGGCGTCGTCATTGCTCACCACGGTTAGAACACAATCACCGAACGGATGCTTTTACCTTCATGCATCAGGTCAAACGCCGTGTTGATCTGCTCCAGTGGGAAGATATGGGTCACCATGCGATCCAGTTCAATTTTGCCCTGGAGATAATTCTCCACATAGCCAGGTAACTGGCTGCGTCCCTTGACTCCGCCAAAAGCCGTGCCCTTCCAGGTGCGTCCAGTGACCAGTTGAAAGGGTCGAGTGCGGATTTCCTGACCCGCGCCAGCGACACCGATGATGGTGGAGACGCCCCAACCCATGTGGCAACACTCCAAAGCCTGACGCATCACCTCGACATTACCGATACATTCAAACGAATAATCGACCCCACCGTTCGTCATCTCCTTGATGGCGTCGACCACATTGCCGCTGATCTGGGTTGGATTGAGCGTATCGGTCGCGCCCAGCGCCGTGGCGATGGCGAATTTATCCGGGTTGGTGTCAACCGCAATGATCCGCCCGGCCTGCGCCATGACTGCGCCCTGAATCACTGACAAACCGATGCCGCCCAAGCCGAAAACGGCGACCGTGGAACCTGGCTCCACCTTGGCGGTATTCAGCACCGCGCCAATGCCAGTGGTGACGCCGCAACCGAGCAGACAGACTTTGTCCAACGGCGCTGCCGGGTTGATTTTGGCGAGAGCGATTTCCGGAACCACCGTATATTCCGCGAAGGTCGAGCAGCCCATGTAATGAAACAATGGCGTCCCCCGGCAGGAAAAGCGGCGGGTGTGATCGGGCATGTAGCCGGTCCACACTGTGGCGGCAATCGACTGACACAGATTCGTCTTGGAGGAGCGGCAATACTCGCACTCGCCGCATTCCGGAATATACAGCGGAATGACATGATCGCCCGGTTTCAAGTGCTTGACGCCGGGACCGCATTCCACCACTTCACAGCCGCCCTCGTGACCCAGGATGCAGGGGAACGCGCCTTCTGGATCATCCCCGGACAGGGTGAAGGCATCGGTATGGCAGACGCCGGTTGCAATGACTTTCAACAGAACTTCGCCTTCCTTCGGCCCTGCTACATCTACTTCTTCAATGACCAGCGGTTTTTGGGGTTCCCAGGCGACAGCGGCGCGTGCTTTCATATCAGTACCTCTCTGAAGGATCGAATCAGTTCAGCATAGCGGGTTTTTCCGATGAATCGTACTGCCCCACCTGCGTCGTTTAGCCAACCCGAACCAGCACCGCCATGGACTCGACATGCGCAGTATGCGGAAACATATCGAGGACACCAGCGCTGTCCAGGCGATAACCGAAACGGTGAACCAGTTCGCCGACATCGCGGGCCAGGGTTGCCGGATGGCAGGAGACATAAACCACGCGCCGCGCGCCCAATGCAGCGATACGCGGCATCATCTCCAAAGCGCCGGAACGAGGCGGATCGAGCAGCACCCGGTCATAGCCACCCTGCGTCCACGGTTGACCGGTCAAATCACCGGCTAGATCAGCAGCATGAAATTCAACATTCGCCAACCTGTTGCGTAGCGCATTGCGCCGCGCCCATTCGACCAGGCTGGCGTCACCCTCCACGCCAACCACTTTCCCGGCCCGCCGCGCCAGCGTCAGAGTGAAATTGCCCAGCCCGCAGAACAGATCCAGCACCCGGCTGGTCGGTTCCAGTTCCAGTAATTTGCAGGCTCGCGCGACCAGTTGCCGGTTGATAGCGGCATTGACTTGAATGAAATGCCAGGGTTGAAATTCCAGGTCGAGATCGAAGTCGGGCAAGCGATAACCAAGTTCTGGCCGCACGGGCCATAAAGGTTGCACACTATCCGGGCCACCGGGTTGCAGATACAGCGCCAGCCCATGCCGCTCGCCAAATTCGCGGAGCCGTTCTTGATCCGCCTCACTGGGCGATGTCAGCACCCGGAAATTCAGACCCATGACCTCATCCCCACCCGCGACCTCGATTTGCGGCAACCGGTCGCGAATGGATAGCTCACCAATCAGCGTCGCTAATGCCTCCAGTAACCCGCCGACCCGCTCGTCCAGCACCTCGCAACGTTGTAAATCGGCGATATAGGGGCTACGTCGTTCGCGGAAACCGACCAATACCCGGCCCTTTTTGGCTACATATTTGACCCCAAGCCGTGCCCGCCGCCGGTAGCCCCAGAGGGGACCGGTCATCGGCTCCAGGACTTGCCCGGGTTCAACCTTGCCGATATGGGTCAGACTGTCCAGTAGCCAGCACTGCTTGATCGCCAATTGACTGTCCGCTTGCAGATGTTGCAGCGCGCAGCCCCCGCAAATACCATAATGAGCGCAGCGTGGCTCTACTCGCTCTGGTGCGGCTTGCAACACCTCAATAATGCGCGCCTCATCCCGGCGACTGCGCCGACTGGTGTACACGCAACGAACTTCTTCCCCCGGCAATGCGCCCTCGACAAAGATCGTCTTACCATCGCGTCGAGCAACGCCCTTGCCTTCATGGGTCAAATTTTCGATGTAGCCGGTAAAAGGTTCCGCAACTAACTTGTTTTTATTCACAGGACACCAAAATCAGCCTTAAAGGCTTTTGTTATTTGTTTTCCTCCAACGAGGAGTATGATCAAATAGCTGGAAGAATTATTTATTAGAAATAAAGCGATATTAGTTTCCGATAAAGAGGAGCATATATAGAATTGAACTATTGCTTCCAAATGTAACAATGTATATATAATATTTAAATATTTTTCTTATTTTTTCACGCTCAAATTGATCATCAAGTAATGCGCCTGCCATAAAAGATAAAACAATATATAAACCAAAAAAAAGATCAAAGTCACGAGATGGACCGAGCTTAGGTATCATAAAGATAAAATAATAAATCTGCCAAAATAATAATCCATAAAATAAAAAGTTTATGTTTTTCAATATATTTTTCCAATCAACTATGCTCAAGCACTCCATGACTTTTAATGGCGACAGAGCCAGGATAACCAAAGGGGTGATCCATCCAGCGCCAAAAAACAACATATAGAATAAATCCATAAAATGTTGAAGTGATAAGGCGTATGAAATAGAAAAAAAAGGCGAAAGGGATGAGCTGGATTTTCCCTGATAGGGTGGCCAAAACGTATTTTTTTCACCAAGATTTAAATCGCTATATAGATGCTTTATATAATCAATGATATCTGCCGGCCATAAAACTATTAATCCGATAAAATAAAATAACATTGATAAAAAAAACGCAATATAGCGATTTTTAGGATGATCGATCCAATACTTAAAAAGCAAAATTAATCCCAAAGGCGCAAAACCAATATACATAACAGGAAGAATTGCTGCTATGATTGGTATGGCCAAATTTTCTGGAGTCTTTCTGCTTGCTATCAAGGAAACAGAGAGAAGATATAACCCAACAATGAATGGATAATACTCATCATATCCAGATGAAAATAATAGCCATATCGGGCTAAAAATTGGAAATGTTATCGAAAATTTTTCGTGGTTTTTATAAATAAATAATATGCTTGTTAAGGCCATCAAAGTAGCGCCAAAAAATTTGATAAAATTTATGGCTGAAATTTTAAATACTTCCTGAAAATTATTGTATATAACTATTAATAATTTAGTTCCTCCAAGCCATCTTGAAAAAGGGTTGCCGCTATCAATAACCATTGGAAGATAGCCGACATCGCCGTATGTTTTAAATAAAAATAACTTAAAAATAATATTAATCAATACCATAAAAAAGAAAACAGCTATTAATCCATATAATAAAATCATTGAATCATTTTTTATAATAGATTTATTTAAATAAAAAACTATTAATATAGCTAGAATAAATAAAATTGATAAAATAAAATTATTATTATAAATAATAGAAAGTTCCCTTTCTATACCAATCATATTCCGTATAAAATCGGCAATCAAGAAAGAGATCAAAATTGAAATAAGAAAAGCAGATAAACCTATCAAGTAATGTAATAAGTCTATCTTGTAGCCTGTCCAATTGTGAGCAAAATATTTCATTAATTATACGTTACAATCAGCATTCTTGCCCAGGCTGTAGAGATCGCTCTCCCCGGACAGAAAAGAATGACGTGAAACACAGAATGGCTCAAAGCGATAAGAAAACGACGACATCCCTAGAAATCAACCCTCCATCAATCGACCTTGCTCCAGACGCACACGGCGTTGGGTAATGCGAGTGAGGAAATCTTCATCGTGAGAAATCACGATCATGGCTTGAGGCAAGCCATCAAGGATCTGGATCAATCGCTCACGTGTCTCCGCGTCTAGCGCATTGGTCGGTTCATCGAGCAGCAATACTTCGGGGTTCATGGCGAGTACGGTCGCCAGCGCCACCAGACGCCGTTGTCCTCCCGATAATTTGTGGGTAACACGGTTCTCGAAACCCTCCAGACCCAGGCTGGCCAAGGTGCGTTGGACAATCATCCGGGTTTCCGCCCAGCTCTTGCCCAGATTGAGCGGCCCAAAGGCTATATCCTCGGTCACGGTCGGGCAAAACAATTGGTCGTCGGAGTCCTGGAACAGCAAGCCCGCTCGGGGTCTTACCTCCACAAAGTCCTTTTCATGAATACGCGGGCGTCCAAAGGCCTCCACCTGACCGGCCTGCGCTTTCAACAGCCCCACCATCAAATGCAACAACGTCGTCTTGCCAACGCCATTCGCACCGGTGAGCGCTACTCGATCACCGGTGCGCAGGGTGAAATGAGCGCCCGACAATACCGGTTGTCCAGAGTCGTAGGCGAAATGCAGGTCGGACAGCCGGAAAAGCGGCTCGCTCACGAATGCAGACACTCCAGGACGATCAGTGCGCAAACTGCTGCAACCGACAAGCCGGCAAACGCATAGTCGCGCTGACCCACGGGTTCTGCTTCCGTCATTGGGTAAAAATGCCCCTGGAAACCGCGACAACGCATGGCGGCCAGAATGCGTTCAGCGCGTTCAATACCGCGCACCAAGAGCATTCCGAAAAGATAACCGACGCTACGCCAGGTGTGTAGATCGCAGCGCAGACGAAATCCGCGCGCTTTCATCGCCGTGCGCAGGCGGCGATATTCACGGTACAGCACTTCGATATAGCGCACGGTAAACAGGAATAAATGTACGAACTTGCCGGGCAATCGCAACCGCGCCATGGCGTGACCCAACTCCACCGACCCTAGCGACCCCAGCAAGGCCAGGATTATTAATACCACGGCGTTAGCTTTCAAAAGGATTTCAACAGCCCGCAACACGCCTTCATAGCTGGCGGTCATGCCATTCATTGAGAAAACCGTCTCGCCTGGTACAGTGAACGGCAGGAAGAACAGAACGAACAGCATAAAGCCATCCAACGCCGCCAGGCGTCGCAGAGTCGGCGCTCGTTCCAACCGCGCTGCCAGAGCAGCGCATCCCGCTAGAGCTAGGGCTGTCAATAACGCGGGGATTTGCGTCAAGCCGACCACGATCAGAGCGAACAGGCCGCAAGCCGCCAGACGCAAGCGCGCATCGACCGTTTTCAACAGGGGTTCACTGGCGCGAAATCCCTCTCGATCTCCTTTTTTCAAAGGAAGGTAAATAGTTATGCTGGCGTGTGGGTGGCTCACCTTGGCCAGTGAGTGCATCGCGCTACTGGATGCAGAGGTATTCATGAGGGATTTCTCCCGGCTACAGTCGAGGGCGATGCATCCCTCTGCCGTCGGCGTTCGGCTAGGCCAAAAGCCAGGCCGCCAAGGCCGAGGATGTAACCGATGCCGCCCAGTACGTCATGCCACCAGATCTTTTCCTGATAGGCGTCGATCTGCTCACGCAAGGGACGGATCTGCCGGGCGATGCTTTGGTCGATAAAAATGCGCCAGTCGGTGTTCGAGGCGGGTACTGCCGGCGAAACCGCCGCGATGGACGATGGGTTACTCGCCTGGCTTACTTGCGGGAGAGGCGTTGAGGATGAGAGCGGAAGACGCTCGCGCCCCTCGCCCTGCGAGAGAGGGATTGGAGGCGAGGGGGATAGACTATCTGGCAACTCCTCAGCCCTGATTGTGTAAGTAGCGACATGGCCATCACCGCCGCCTACCGTGATGTGATGGTCGACCCGGCGCTTCGCCTCAATCTGAAAGTGACCTTCATCGTCCGTAGCAGTGGCAGCGAGCACCTTACCGTCGGCATCGGTTACGGTGACCTTGACCTGACGAGGCCGCCCACCGGGAATGAAATAGGCGTAACCCACCAAGCGGGTCCCCTCGGCGGTGGCAAAGACTTTCAGCTTGTGGCTCCAGGCCGGTGCAGCGACGACTGACAAGCTCAGAGCGAGCAAGACCGGAACAAGAAGTCGATCACTCATGGGTATTCTTCCTTCATGCCGGTGAAATTGAGAAACTCAGGTTTAACTCGCAGCAGCAGATCAATGACGGCAGCACTGAAAATGGATTCGATCACCGCCACCGGAATATGAGTAAAAATAATCAGCTTGGCGGCGGCGACGAACTCCTGACCGGACAGAGCAAGCGCCAGCGCCACCAGCAGGGCCGTCAGCATGACCCCGATGTTTCCCGCTAGACCCGCAGCTATTATTGTCCGGCGACGGTTGCCGGAACGAAACAGGGCGACAAACAGAGCGCGGCAGAGCACCGCAGGCAAGGCCATGTTCATCGCATTGACACCCAACACTACCAGGCCGCCGAAGCCGAACAGCACCGCCTGCAGCAAGAGCGCCACCAGAATCGCAGGAAAAGCCGCCCAACCTAGCAAAACGCCAGCCAGGCCATTCAGCATGAGATGCACGGACGATGGTCCAACTGGGAAATGCACGAGCGCCGCGACGAAGAGCACCGCTGACAGTAAAGCCACTTGAGGGATACGCTCGGCCTCCAGCTGCCGAAGTCCGTAGGCACAACCAACCAGGGATAGGGCGGCTCCCGCTACAAGTACCGGGGCGGACAGCACGCCATCAGGAATATGCGCCATGCAGTTCTCCGAAGCCAAGGCGGAAGGATCAGCTTCCTACGTTATTTCATATCGACGGTCTTGACCCAGAGGGTCCCGCCTAATTCAGCATCGGCGGGTTGGCCATCCGGTCCCTTGATCTTGCTATCGACAAGAACATTGAAGCCCCACCAGCCGGCTTTCGGCATAACGTAAGCGAATACCCCATTGGCGTCGGTTTTAACCTCTTGGGTAATAAAAGGATCGGCGGGCGCTTTGACTGAACCGTCGTTAACCCATTCAATCTCCACACGCGCAAACGGCAGCGGCTGGCCGTCCTTGCGCGCCAGCCCTCGAAAAACGCTACCCGTCCACAGCCCGTAGGGACGGGTCAGCGGTTCGATCTCCACCGATAATCCCACCCGGCCGTCCCAGCCCGCGCCTGCGCTGAAATCCACCACTACTTTGGTATAGTGAACGAGAAAAACCTTCTCGGCAGACTCCCAATAAGGGGCGGGTTCAAGATAAAACACATAGTCGCCCGGTTTTTTGATGGGGTAGGCTGCTGTGAACGCCTGTTTGCCGTCGATCTTCACAGGAGTCAGGGATGCGGTAAGATCAATCTTTTCGCCATCGACCAATACGCCGAACTGGGCCGGTTGGCCCATGTCCATGACCGGCCCCCCTTCCATCGGGTGGGTAAACGCCGCCGTGAGCTTAACCGTGCGGTCGCCGGTTTCGGGGACCATATCGGTGGTAGGCAGCAATTCCTGAAAATGGGCCTGGACGATGCCCGGCGCAGCCAGCGCGACGATCAGGGCAAGCGGCGAGAGCCTGAACAGAGCGAACATTAAGCCTCCAAACCAACAGTATGATGATTTTCTTATTCTTCATACCAAATACCAAAAAAACTGCTTTGTCAACTCACCTCGCAAATCATTTTCCTCATTACCCGGCAAAAGGCGGAAGCTGCATGGAACGTGTGACCATATCCCTGGATGACAAGCTGCTGGAAGCGTTCGACGCTTATATCAAACGCAAAGGCTACGAGAACCGTTCCGAGGCGATCCGCGATCTGGTGCGGCAACGCCTGGAGCAAGACCGATTAGAGGAGAATCAGGCCGAACACACCGTTGCCTGCCTTGCCTATGTTTACAACCATCACCAACGTGAATTGGCCCGCCGACTGACTCAGACTCAGCACGCTCACCACCACCTCATGCTGTCGACTCTGCATGTCCATCTCGACCACGAAAATTGTCTGGAAGTCGTGGTCTTACAGGGGAACACCACTGATGTTCGCCATGTTGCCGAAGCGACCATCGCCGAGACAGGGGTGCGTCATGGGAATCTTCACCTCGTACCCGTCGAAAAAGTCACGAATCATCGGGGTCACGAGCATATCCATCCCACAACCTGATGTCGTTTCGAAGTCGATGCCAATAGAGTTCAGCCAAATTTCAGTTTGCGCTTGCAAAATAACAGTGTTATGCCATGATTATCGATATCGGACTCTTTTAGTCACAATTCCAAGGGGTAATAATGATGAATAAGAAATTACTGGGCATCGGTCTAGCAAGTAGCCTTATCAGCCTGGTTTTTTTGACAGTGGCCAGCGCCGCAGATCCAAAACCGAAAGACGTTGCTGAATACCGGCAGTCGGTCTATACGATTATCGGTTGGAACTTCAAACCCATTGGCGCCATGGTCAAAGGCGAGATTCCTTTCGACGCGGCGGCGGTTGCTCGCCACGCGCAATATGTGGAATTGATGAGCAAGGCGGCGCTAGAGGGTTTCGCCAAAGGCTCCGGGCCGGATGCGGTGAAGGGTACCGAAGCCAAACCGGAAATCTGGACCAATTGGGACAAATTTGAATCCGCCATGAATGATTTTCAACAGGAATCCGCCAAATTGGCTGAGGTCGCCAAGGGTGGAGACGAATCCGCCATCAAGGCGCAGTTCGGCAAGACGGCTGAAACCTGCAAGGCGTGTCACAAGGAATTCCGCAAGGATTAAATGCTACTTCAACTTCTCTCTCGTTAGCGAGAGAAAGGTTGAAGTGAGGACTTTCAGCGCACGAGCAGCCAAACGGCGAGCGCCGCAACCGCCAACGCCGCCAGCCCTAGCCAGGGATTCGCCATGCGCGGCGCACGATCAATCTGTTCCGGCGGCAGATGTTTTCGACCGCTAAGCATGGGATGGATCAGATTTTCCCGCTTGACCAGCAGATAAAAGAAAACCGCCGAGAGATGAACGGCGATCATCGCGAGCAGCAGGTTGAAGTTGAACTTGTGGAGAGTCGTTAGCCAATCGCTGGTATCCTTCGACACCCAGGCGTACAGCGGTCCTTCGGTCATGATGTCGTCGTTGGCGAACAAGCCTGTCCCTGCCTGGATCAGCAGCAGAATCAGCAGCGCCAGGATTGACCAGCCGCCCATAGGATTATGGCCGAGATAGTGGGGCGTTTCCCCACGCATCAGCGCCTTGGCGTAAAGCAGAGCCGCGCCGGGACCCCGCACAAAGTCGCTGAACAGGACGGTCTCGCTGCCCACGAATCCCCAGATCAGGCGAAATAACACCAGCGTGAGTACGGCGTAGCCCCCCCAGACGTGATAATCCATGGTGCTGCTTTGCTCAGCGGTCCACCACTGCGCGATTATCAACGCAACCAGAATCCAGTGAAACAATCGGGTTGGCAAATCCCAGACCCTGATGGCTTGTAGAGTTTCATCGTTTTTAATCACTTAAAAATCCTCAATCGGTAGAGTTGCGATGGAGTATATGAGCTTTATATATTGTTACTCTTGGAGAGAAAATAACAATCATTCGCAATTATTCAGTCGCCCACTTGACCTGGAATCCCGGCCTGGGTTAACTTGAGAACTATGAAACACCCACAATCCCATGAACGGTTCGAACTGCGACTGAGCGGCCCGGCCTCCTGAAAGGAGCGCCGGGGTTTGCTGTTGGCCGCTGATCTATTGAACTGCTCACGAGGATTAACCCTATGTTTGTTGGCCCCCGCCGATTCTGCACCAACCTCTTTTGCGCTCCCCGCGCTGATCATCCTGGCTTCACACGCGCCCTTTCTCTGGCTCTGCTGCGACTAAGTCGCGGTCGTCGGGCCTAGCGGCGGCCTGGCGGCTGTATCGCGCCGCATTGCTTTACAGAACCAATGGCCTGACCCTCTCGACCCAATCCATGCGCTGAGTGGGAGAGAGCACCAAATCCTGACCAAGAGAGAGGAATTGCTGATGAAGCACATTGACGCTATCCGAAAATACCGCCCCTTCCCGCCGGTCTGCTTGCCTGATCGACAATGGCCCTCGCGGATGCTCACTCAGGCGCCCGTCTGGTGCAGCGTGGATCTGCGCGATGGTAATCAGGCGCTGATCGAGCCAATGGGTACGGATCGCAAACGCCGTATGTTTGAATTGCTGACGCAAATCGGCTTTAAGGAAATCGAAGTAGGGTTTCCGGCAGCCTCGCAGACCGATTTCGATTTCGTGCGCTATCTGGCTGATCATCAATTAATTCCCGACGATGTGAGCATTCAGGTGCTCACGCAGTCGCGTGAACCGTTGATCCGCCGCAGCTTTGAAGCCTTGCGCGGGGTCAGGAAAGCCGTTGTGCATCTCTATAATTCCACGTCGCCAATTCAGCGGCAAGTGGTGTTTGGGTTGGACAAGGCGGGCATTATCGATATCGCTGTCACCGGCGCCCGGTTGATGCGGGAAATTGCGACGGAGCACCCCGATACCGAGTGGACTTTCGAGTACTCTCCGGAAAGTTTTAGTGCCACTGAACTCGACTTTGCATTGGAGGTGTGCGAAGCCGTGGTCGAAGTCTGGCAACCGACGCCGGAGCATAAAGTCATTTTCAATCTGCCGGCGACCGTGGAAATGGCGACCCCGAATGTTCATGCTGACCAGATCGAATGGTTTTGTCGTCATCTCAGTTGTCGTGGCTCGGTGTTGGTCAGCGTCCATCCTCATAACGATCGGGGCACCGCGGTCGCCGCCGCCGAATTGGCCTTGCTGGCTGGCGCTGACCGGGTTGAGGGTACGTTATTTGGCAACGGCGAGCGCACCGGTAACGTCGACATTGTGACCTTGGCGCTGAATCTGTTTACTCAGGGCGTGAATCCCGGTCTTGATCTTTCCGATATCAACGCCGTGGTGCGCACCGCCGAGTACTGCAATCAATTGCCCGTGCATCCCCGTCATCCGTATGCTGGTGAACTGGTCTTCACCGCGTTTTCCGGTTCGCATCAGGATGCGATCAAGAAAGGACTGCACGCCATCGCCGGGCAGGACATCTGGGATGTGCCTTATCTGCCGATCGATCCCGCCGATGTGGGACGCAGCTACGAGGCAGTGATCCGGGTCAACAGCCAGTCGGGTAAGGGCGGCATTGCCTATCTGTTGGAAAAGGATCACGGCTTGCGGATGCCGCGCCGCTTGCAGATCGAGTTCAGTCAAACCGTGCAGGCCATTGCCGATGCAACGGGCAAGGAATTGAGTTCGGCGGATATTTGGGCGGCGTTTCAGGTGGAATATCTGCAACCAGACGAACCTTTTCATTTCGTGGATTACCGCACCGCGCCGGACAGCCATGCCAACAGTACGCACAAGCTGACGGCAACGATTCGCGAACATGGGATAGAGCGATTGCTTTCCGGCAAGGGCAATGGTCCGATTGACGCCTTTATCGATGCGCTAAACCGGCATTTTGGCTTGAATGTTCGGGTGGTTGACTACCACGAACACGCCATCGGCGCAGGGGCCAACGCCACGGCGGTTTCCTATGTTGAAGTGCGCCTGAATGGCGATGCAATCTCGCTGTTTGGTGTCGGCATCGACAGCAATATTGTGACCGCCTCGCTGAACGCAGTGATCAGCGCAGTCAACCGGGCGCTGCGTCAGTCGGTGGATGAAGAAGAGGAAATGCCACGGGTTGTGGGATTGGATGGTTAGGAGCGTAGCCCGGATGGCGCGTAGCGAAATCCGGGAAAACCCTGACTCGGCCTGACATCGCAAATATTTCGTGATCTTGAGGTTGAATTGTGCATAGCTCATTCGTCAAAATTGGCTGAGAATCCATAAAAAATGAGTCGTCGCATGGCGACGTCCGCCAACCGTTGACTCACCTCTCCCCACCCGCAGCAGGAGATCGATCATGAGCGATGTTGATCCCATCATTGGCAATTGGTACCGCAATCAGGAAACGGGTAACGATTTCGAGGTTGTGGCCCTCGACGAGGATGCCCAAACGGTCGAAATCCAGTACTTTGACGGCGAACTGGAAGATCTGGATCTGGATGCCTGGTACGAACTGCCCATTGATCCCATTGAAGCGCCAGAAGACTGGTCGGGTCCCTTCGATGAAATGGAATCAGACGACCTGGGCTACGAGGAGGACGAATTCAGCGATGAGGACGACCTGCTCGCGGATCGGGATGAATAATTGGACCCGGTATTTACTCAAAATTTCCTACAGGGTTATGCTGCTGTTGGGCGCATGAAGGGATTGCGCCGCAATGCGTCCAAGAGTCTTTGGTTTTTCAATAGGGGTAGCAATAATGGTTTCGCACCGTTCTGGTTTTGTGCTCGTAATACTCCCGACCGCTTTAAGCGCCGCTTGCGCATTCCTGGTTTCGACCGTCTGGGCAGGCGATATTGTGCTTTCCCTGGAAGAGCCGGTTGCCAATAGCACTTACAGCGGCGTGGCGAATATTCGCGGTTGGGTGGTCGGATCAGCAGGCATTAATCGCGTCGAGCTATATGTGGATGGGGTGTTCAAAACCAATATTCCCGTCGGCGGGCGGCGCGCGGATGTTGGCGACGCCTATCCGGATTATCCGGATTCCGCGAATTCCGGTTTCTCAATGGCATTCCCTTATTCAGGTTTGTCAGCCGGTCAGCACACGATCAGCGTTCGGGGGGTCGATCAGGAACAAACGACCAAGGATTCATCGGCTGCATTTAATGTAGCGCGCTTTGATAATTCTTATATTTCCGATGCTTCACTGATCAGTCTTAACGGTGCAACGGTCAGCCATGACAGCGGTCGCACTATTTTTATTAATAATATGACCGCCGATGGCAAGACCTACGATATTCGCCTGGACTGGCGCACCGAAATGCAGGGTTATGCGATCAGTCAGATCATCCCCACGGGGGAGGGTGGACAGGCTCCTGACTTCTCAGGGACTTACCAGTTCACTACTTCCCTGGTCAATGACCCGCCGTGCTTTACTCAGTCATTGCCCAATTCCAATGGAACTCTGACGCTCAACCAGAGCGGCGATCAATTGTCCGGAAATATCGGTAGCTTGCTCGTTTCAGGCGCAGTTGACGAACAAGGAAATTTTTCTCTGATTTCGCCCGTGGCGGAACAAGTATTCGACGACAACTGCAAGCTGCAGGGCTATGTCGCGCAACAAGGAAATTTTATCAATAATAACATCAAGCTGTCTTTCATCTATCAACTGATTGGTAGTTCTGAATCCTGCTCCGGCCAGTGTGTTGATCAGTATCAAGGTGCCATTCAAAAGGCGAGTACTGTTTCAATCAAAACCAGCGATCATTCGGCGCAGCCTGCTATCTCGGGGAATATTCCTGAATCAGGGCTGGAAGGACTCTTGAAGGATCTGAGAAGGCCGATGAATACGTCCGGAGCCGCTCAACGCTGATTCATCGCGAATCTTTCATCGTTCCCGCCGCGCCCGGGCAAAGGCTTCCGCCAAGGCTCCGGGACGCGCTTCTTGTTTCTCCTGGCGCTGTTGTGGCAAAGACTGACGGGGTTCTCGCTTTCGCCGATCCTGAGCGGAGGCCGGTTGTTTAACACCCGGTTCCTTTTGGGCGGAGGAACCGGCAGCCGGTTCACTCAGCCGCAGGGTCAGCGCAATCCGCTGCCGTTTCAAGTCCACTTCCAGCACCTTAACCTTGACCACCTGACCGGCTTTGACGACCTCGCGGGGGTCTTTGACAAACCGGTCGGCCAGCGCCGAGATATGTACGAGGCCATCCTGATGAACGCCGACGTCTACAAACGCGCCGAAATTGGCGACATTGGTGACTACGCCTTCCAGCACCATTCCCGGTTGTAAATCCGCCAGTTTTTCCACACCGTCTTTGAATGCGGCGGTTTTGAATTCCGGGCGGGGATCGCGGCCCGGCTTTTCCAGTTCCGCCAGAATATCGCGCACAGTCGGCAAGCCAAATCGCTCATCGGTGAAGCGGGCCGGCTCCAGCGTCTGGAGAAAGGCGGTATTGCCCAGTACTTCATGTAACCCGCGCCCGCTGACGGCCAAAATGCGCTCAACCAGCGGATAGGCTTCCGGGTGGACCGCGGAACGGTCCAATGGATTATCACCGTTGAGGATCCGCAGGAATCCGGCGGCTTGCTCGAACGTCTTGTCGCCTAACCGGGAAATTTTCAGCAACTGTTCGCGGCGACGGAATGGGCCGTTGGCATCGCGAAACTCGACAATATTGCGGGCCAGAGTGGCGTTCAGTCCAGCGACCCGCGCCAGCAGTGGCGCTGAGGCAGTATTGACATCGACGCCGACTGCGTTCACGCAATCCTCGACTACAGCATCCAACGTCCGCGCTAGACGGGGTTGACTGACATCATGTTGGTACTGCCCGACGCCAATGGCTTTGGGTTCGATCTTGACCAGTTCCGCCAGCGGATCTTGCAGGCGGCGGGCGATGGAGACCGCGCCGCGCAGTGACACATCGACTTCGGGGAATTCCCGCGCCGCCAATTCCGAGGCGGAATACACCGAGGCCCCAGCTTCCGACACCACCAGTTTTTGCAAGCGCAGTTCCGGGTAACGCTTGATCAAATCAGTCGCCAATCGATCCGTCTCACGGGAAGCCGTGCCGTTGCCGATGCTGATCAACTCGATTTTATGCTGGCGACACCGCTCGGCGAGAACCTGCAAACTCGCATCCCACTGGTTGCGTGGGGCATGGGGATAAATGGTCGCGGTATCCACCAGTTTGCCGGTGGCGTCCACCACCGCGACTTTGACGCCGGTGCGCAATCCCGGATCCAGCCCCAGCGTAGCGCGCGCTCCGGCGGGTGCGGCCAGCAGCAGATCGCGCAGATTGCTGGCGAAAACCCGAATGGCTTCCTCCTCAGCCGCTTCACGCACACGTTGCTTGAGTTCGGTATCCAGATGCGGCAACAGTTTGACTTTCCAGGCCCAGCGCGCGGTTTCCCGCAACCAGGCGTCGGCGGGCCGGCCTTCATCGCAAAGGCCAAACCGGGCGGCGACCCGGCGCTCACCGGGGTCCGGACCCGTGGCGTCCGCCTCGCCAACTTCCAGCGTCAGTTGCAGGATCCCTTCATTACGGCCCCGGAACAGCGCCAGGGCGCGGTGCGAGGGAATCTTGTGCAGCGCCTCCCGGTAGTCGAAGTAATCGCGGAACTTGGCGCCTTCCTCCGCCTTGCCTTCCACCATTTGCGAAAGCAGCACCGCGTTTTCCCAGAGGTATTCACGCAACCCGGTCAATAATTCGGCATCCTCGGCGAATTGCTCCATCAGAATCTGTCGCGCTCCGTCCAGCGCCGCTTTCACGTCGGAAACGCCGCCTTCCGCATTGACAAACTCGGTCGCCAGGGTTTCCGGCGACTGCCCAGGATCGATCAGCAAACCGTGCGCCAGTGGCGCGAGGCCGGCTTCGCGGGCGATTTGCGCTTTAGTGCGCCGCTTGGGTTTGTAGGGCAGGTAGAGGTCTTCCAGCCGGGTTTTGGTGTCCGCGGCGAGGAGGGCGGTTTCCAGTTCAGCGTTTAACTGACCCTGCTCACGGATGCTGGTCAGAATGACTTCGCGTCGTTCTTCCAGCTCGCGTAGGTAACCCAGTCGCTCCTCCAGCAAGCGGAGTTGCGTGTCATCCAGCCCGCCCGTGACTTCCTTACGATAGCGGGCGATGAAGGGTACCGTCGCGCCTCCGTCCAGCAGGGTGACAGCGGCTTCGATCTGGGATTCCTGGGCGGCGAGTTCGTGGGCAAGCGTGTTGATGAGGTTCATGGTAGTAGTGATCTGGAGGTTACTGGCCAAGGGTCGGAATTGAAGGCGCTCATCATAACTGATCGTGAGTCAATCCAGGGGCATCGATCACACTGAATTTTCTGATCGAAAAATTCGATATGTTTGAAATTTCTATTCTAAAATTTTGTTATTTTTCAAAATATTATATAATAACGCCCATTATTTATTTAAAGAATAATGACCGGGTATTTTTATTTTTATCTTCTCTTCTATCTTTATACAGTTGGATGCATCCATGTTACAAAATCGGCCCCCGTCCCAGGCGAACTATTGACAACTGGGAAATATGGTTTTGGCGATGGGTGTGTCCATTGGGTGCGTAGCCTTACGCCAGGCTGCTAGATGATAAGACTGCGCGATCAACCAAAGGCAGGAGAAATTAGCGAATGAACAACGCTGAACGAATGCATGAAGCCTATAAAAAACAGTGTCGAACGACACTGATCGCTTTTGTGGTCATTACCTTGATGACCCATATTTTCCCAATGTACTTCTTGTTCCCCGAATTGAACAAGGCGACGATCTTCGGTTTTCCGGCGGACTACTGGCTGACCATTGTGATTGGCTGGTTGGTGCTCATCCCGGTGTACTGGATCTACATCCAGGTCAGTGAAAAGGTTGATCAGGAGATCAATGATTCCAGCAGCGGACAGGCGGACAGCGCGCCAGGAGGTCAGCCATGAGCAGGCTTTTGGCGCTGATTGCCCTGTTCCTGCCGGCGCTGGCTTTGGCGCAGGCGGCAGAACCCAAGTATTACGTCTTTGAACCCTCGGGCGCGGTCTCGACACTCGGCATCATCTATACCCTGCTAATGATGGGTTCCTTCCTGTATGTCGGCTGGATGTCCAAGCGGCGTGTGACCTCCAGCGATGACTACTTCGCTGCCGGTCGCAGTTTTGGCGGACTCTCAAACGGCCTGGCCATGAGTTCCAACTACATGAGCCTCGCCACCTTCCTGGGTTTCACCGCCCTGCTGTGGAAGATGCAGTACTATGTGGTTGCGCTGGTGCTCAGTTTCACCGGTGGCTTCGTGCTAATTTCGATTGCGCTGGCGCCGGCGCTGCGTCGCTGGGGTAAATACACCAGTATGCAGTTTATTGGTGAGCGCTTTGGGCGCACCGCCAAAGTGGTGGCGGTGATTTGCATGATTTTCCTGGCCCAACTCTATCTGATCGGCCAGATGAAAGGCGTCGGCAATGTCTTCCAGGTGATGTTCCATTGGGATTACACCACCGGTCTGGTGGTCGGCGGCCTGGTGGTCACCGCTTACGTCACCATCGGCGGCATGTATGGCCTGTCCTACAACCAGACGTTGCAAGCGATCATCATGTTGATCGCGTTGTACATACCGGCGACCATTATCCTGTTGAAGCTCGGCGCCGGCCCGGCCAGCTTCTTCCCGCCGTTTGGTTACGGCGAACTGGTGCCACAGATGAACGAGGTGATGTCGTCATATTTCAACCCGTTCCTTACCGTGAACGGCACCGTACCGATAAGTTTCAAGTTCTACTTCGGCGTGTTTTTCTCGATTGCTTGCGGAACGATGGGTTTGCCGCACATCGCGATGCGTTATTTTACGGCGCCATCGATCCGCGACGCCAAAGTGTCGACCTTGTGGGGCACCTTCTTTATTGGTCTAGTGTTCTTCACGACCTTCGCCATTGGTTTCGCGGCCAAGCTCTACACCGTGAATGAATTGAATGCGCAAGGTCTGCAAATTCAGCCGAAGGAAGCGGATCTGCTGATCGTAGTCATGAGTCAGGCGTTAACGCCGGGCTGGATCGCCGCGATGCCGGTCGCTGGCGCATTGGCGGCGGGCTTCTCAACCATTGCGGGTTTACTCATGGTGATCGGCACGGGTCTGGGCAGCGATATCTATTCGACGATTAATCCGAATGCGGCGGACCAGAGCAAGATCAAGATGGGCTACGTCTTCACCGCGCTGGGTGGCCTGGCGACCATCGGTCTGGCGCTGAATCCCCCGGACTTTTTGCTAACCAGCGTCATCTGGGCATTCATCGTCGCGGCTTCGACCTTCACCCCCGTCTTGATCCTTGGCATCTGGTGGAAAGGGGCTAACAAGGCTGGGGCAATCGCTGGTCTCTTGGTCGGCGGCATCCTGTCCGGCATCCTGTTTTTCAGCAAGGGTAAGTTGGGTGATTTCACATTGATCGACGCCGGTCCGATCGTTCACCTGGTGACCGGCATCTTCACCATGTCCGCGGCCTGGTTCACAATTGTTGTAGTTAGCCTGCTAACCGGTGGTGAAAAGAACGAAAAGATCTTGCGCGAGATCGACCGCATCCACGGCTGGCAGAACTACGATCCCAAGCGCTATAGCAGCAATACTTTTGCGCTGGTGACCGCCGCCTTTGCCTTGGCGCTAATGATTTGGTCGGCGATACCTGACCCGACTTATGCCAAGAAGCCGGAAGCACCAGCCGCAGTTGCGCCAGCGGCTCCATCAGTGGCTCCGGCTCCGGCTCCGGCTCCGGCGGCAGAACCCGCTCCGGCCCCGGCTCCAGCAGCGGAACCCGCTCCGGCAGCCGAAGCTCCGGCGGCAGAACCCGCTCCGGCGGCTCAGCCAGCCTCAGGCCAACAGTAGCCCGCCTGGCAGGGGCGCAGCATCACTGCGCCCCTACTTCAACGCTTCTGATTATCATGCCAATTCTCGACATTTTTCTCCTGAAGCCACAAGCAGTTATTGACGCCTGCGAAAACCGGCGCGCTCCGCTATGGATCAGCGCTTTTATCATCCTGACCGGAGTTATCTACGGTATTCTGGTCGCGCTTCTGCAACGCAGTCTTGGCGGCGAGTTGCAAGGCATTCCAGTCGCTGATATCCCGTTCTGGGTTCTCATGCTCGGCAATATTCTGCCAGGCATTCTGATCACGATTATGATCCATATTGGCATTATGCTGGTGGCCTGGCTGATGGCCAAGGCGCTGGGGGGCCGAGGTGAACTGGGTTTGCTCTATCGAGCGGGCGGCTACTTGTTGCCATTGACCCTGCCCGCTTTACCGGCAGTGGCGTTCACGGTCGCCACAACCACCACCGCGCATTCTGCGGATACAGGCCCGATACCCTGGCTTTATCTGGCGCTGGCCGTTGCTGGCGCGGCTTCATTTCTCGCGGGCCTCTATCAAATGTTTCGTGTCACGCAAAACTTTCAATCGACGCGCGCCCTGTTCGCCACAGCCTTGTTCGCCGCTTTCTCGGTTTCGATCCTCAGCTTAGCCTGATACTCTTACCCGTTCATTGACGCATGTTCAACGATTGCGGAGGTAGCGGGTGCGATCTCAAACGGCGATTTTCAGCAAACTCGTGCGCGACTTCATGCGCGACCGTCCGCCAACGGTGTTATCGGGCGCGACCTGCGTCGAGGCGATTCGGCGGATGTCTGGCGATCACATTTCCAGTGTACTGGTCATTGACGCAAACGGGCGTTTGCTGGGCATTCTGACCGAACAGGATGTGACGCGGCGGATTGCCTTTCAAATTTCTCCGGAAACCTTGGTCGACCAGGTCATGACCCGCCGGGTGTTGACCATCCCTGCGGGTGAATATCTCTACCACGCCATTGGCCGGATGCGACGCTACAACCTGCGCCATCTACCGGTCCTTGACGAACATCGGGTCGTGGTCGGTATCCTCGATCTGTACGATGCCTTGTCAGCGGCGTCCGCACAGATGGTGCAACAGATCGACCTCATCACCCATGAAGAAACGCTTGAAGGACTCCAAAAGGTCAAGACCGCGCAGGTGGAACTGGCGGCTGAATTGTTGGACGATGGATTGCCTGCGCCCGAAATTCAGGCGCTGCTGACTCACATCAATAATGATATTTACCGGCGTGTTACCGATATGAGCATCGCCAGCCTGGCGAGTGAGGGTTGGGGGAAACCGCCGGTCGATTTCTCAGTCATCGTCATGGGTTCGGGTGGGCGCGGCGAGAACTTTATTGGCCCCGATCAGGATAACGGTTTTATCATCGCGGACTATCCCGATGAGGAGCACAACCGTATTGACGGCTATTTCATGGAGCTGGCCAGCCGGTTGGTGACGACTCTCGACATAGTGGGGCTGCCACTCTGTCGCGGCTACTGCATGGCGATCAATCCGATGTGGCGCAAGACGCTGTCGCAGTGGTTTCGTCAACTGGAGGGCTGGGGGCGCAAGCGCAATCGGATTGCCTTGCAGTTATCAGATATCTTTTTCGATTTCCAGCCGGTGTGGGGACATCATCCGGATTTGGCCCGCCGTTTGCGCAGCCATGTGACTACGATGCTCCGTGCGGATCGGGCTTTTTTGCGAGCGATGTATGAGGAAACCAGTGATCATAACGTGGGTCTGGGTCTGTTCGGCGGTTTCGTCACTGAAAAGGAAAATCCCTACTATCGCGGTCAAATCAATCTTAAACACCATGCGCTATTGCCTTTGATCGAGGCTGCGCGGCTGTTCGGTCTCCGTGAAGGCGTGGAACAGACCGGGACCCTGGCGCGTATCGACGCCCTGCACGATCTGGGTATCTTCAACGCTACCGAACGGGAAGACCTTAAGAATGGATTTGTGCAAATCACCAATCTGCTACTGGCTCAACAGATTGCTGATTTCCGGATTGGCCGGAAAATTACCTACTTCGTACATCCCGATAGTCTGTCAAAGCGGGTCAAGTCGAATTTGGCAGACGCCATGAAAGCGATTGACCGGGTTCGCGACCGGGTTCGCGCCGAGTTGATGAGCAATCTTGCCTGAAACCGGGTCGGGTTTTATCGATTCTTATCAAAGCCTGAATTGGCCAGATCACCACGTCCAGATATGCCTTGGCGACATCAATCCCCACCCAACATTCCGATTCGGCCTAGAATTGGGCGCGTTGTGGGAACCCACGGCAATGGCCCTCGCCCGGTTGCGCTACAATACGAGGAAAGCCGCAACAACCCTGGATCAAACCGGAGTCTCCCATGTCCGCTGTGATGAAAATAGCGACGCCGCCAGAAGACCTGTATGCGCAACTCGAAGCTCTGCCGGAGAATCTCACCGGTGAAATTATCAATGGCTGGTTATATACCCAGGCCCGCCCGACGGGTCGCCATGGATTAGCGGGTTCAGCGTTGACCATGGACATCGGCTCAGCCTATCACCGGGGGCGCGGCGGGCCAGGGGGCTGGTGGATTCTCGATGAACCGGAACTACATTTCATCCGCGACACCGAAGTTCTTGTTCCCGATCTTGCGGGTTGGCGGCGGGAGCGGATGCCCCGCCTGCCCAACGATCATCGTTTCAATGTCGTCCCGGATTGGGTCTGCGAAATTGTCTCGCCCTCGACCGCGCGCAAGGATCGCTTCACCAAGATGCCGGTTTATGCCCGTTATGGCGTGTCGTACCTGTGGCTGGTCGATCCCGTGGCACGAACCCTTGAAGCGTTCGCCTTGCGGGAAGAGCGCTGGACGGTGATCGGACTGTTCCAGGACGAGGCCATCGTCAGCGTGGAGCCGTTCGCGGATATCGGTCTGGAATTGGGCGCGCTGTGGGAACCGGCGGCAGATTGAGGTTTGCGTGGTTTACTTCATCCAACACTTCCAGCAACAACGGCCCCACTCGTTCAATTCCACCGAATAAAGTCGGTCCCGGTCTCATGCCCGATTGAAATCCTCGCGCCACAAAGCGCTCCAGCAACGCCGGGTCACGCGAAAAAACATGCACCGGCGTCTGCCAGGAAAGGTCCCGCCCCCCCACAATCGCCGGTGGTTGATGATCGCCCAGCACGATAAGCAAGGCATTCGGCGGCGCATACTGGCGCAGATAACCACCTACTACAGCCAGGTTATAGCGAACGCTCTGGATATAAGCCGCAGCCAGCGCCGCCCCATCCAGTCGCTCATTCAATTCGACCGACCTGGTCGCTGTGGATACTGCTTCCTGATGAGCGGCCACATCGAAAACGCTCCAGTCCGGCTGATAGGGCGGCAAGGGCGCAAAAGGCGCATGGCTGTTGATCGTCGGAAAAAAGATGAAGCGCGGCGCGCGATTCGCCAACGGTTCCAATTCAATCTGGTGAATCCGATACAGACTGTACTGGTCGGGAATCGCCCACCAGCCATAGGCGGGGCCGCGATAGTTCAATCGTTCTGCATTATAAATCTTATCGAACCGGTAAAATCGCCCTTCCGGCCACGGGTAACGCAACCCTGGCATGACCGCCACTGTTCGGTAACCCGCTTTGGCGAAGGATTGCGCCAGAGTCGCCCGGTCGGTGGCGAGCAATTCCCGATAATCCCCCTGGTCCGCAATCCGTAACCCGGACAACAGGCTGGAATGCGCCAGCCAGGATTGGCCGCCAAAGGTGCTTGACTCTACTCGCGCCGAGGCCATCCGCCAACCCGCCTGTTCCAGCGCCTGTTCCAATGCGGCGAAGTCGCCGGTCAACGGCTTAGCAAAGCGGGGATCGTCGAAAACCAGCGCCCCGTATGATTCGAAGAACATCACCAGCAGATCGCCACCCTGCAACCGACCCAGATTGGAAGCCGGCAGCGGTGATTGAGCAGCGATGCGTCCCTGATTACGAAACACGGTCGCCTCCAGCGCCAGTTCGATCTGTTCAACCAGCACCGGGGTCACCGGCAAGGCAAAGTAATATTCGGTTGGCAAACGCGCGCTCAAGCGGCCCGCGCTATATGCCGCCAGTAAAATCACCGCTAGACCACCGACAACCCAGCGCCCAACCGGTTGTTCGAGTGTCGCCAGGATCGCGCCCAACATCCAGCGCAACATCGCTATCATGACGCCGAACCCGACCAGTAACGCCAGCCCGCCCAAAACCAACTGCCAGATCGGCACGCTGTCCAGAAACATGGCTGCAACCTGGGGAACATGCTGGCTGTCCCAATATAAATGGATCGCGCGCCCCATCAATGCCGGCATGGCTACGTCGATGTACCGCACCAGAACCAGGATGATAAAGCCGCCGAGTAGCAACCCCCGACCCCAGCGACCGAGCGGTCCGCGCCAGGCGATGAGTAAACTCAACGCCAGCAACAACGCCAACAAATCAAGCGAAAATTCCAGAACCCAGCGCACCCCGGCGGTCGGCCAGAGGTTCTGAAAGGTCAACGCCAAATTGAGCAGCAAGACCGCCAGTACGCACCGGAAAACGTTTATACTGAATCGCGACAGGTTATGCATGAAAAAAACCGGTTTGGAGTAAACAACCAAGAGAGCCTGTCGCTGCTTTAACTCTTCCGATCCCGACGACAGGAGGCGAATTTCATGAGCAGGGTAGACAAGGAACCATCTACTGTTATCAGCGAAGATGATGTTCAACAAACCGGCGAACGGCCCAGCGTAGAAATGCAGCACTGTCTCGACGAAGTCGTAGCAGTGCTACGCAAATACGAAGTGGGCGTGACGCTCTGCCTGGCCAGCGACCGGGAATCGGTGCTGCTCTACCGGATTCCCGAATGGTGTGCGGTGTCATTGAGCGACAACGGTCCCGAAATCAACACTGATCAACTCTGGCAAACCGACGATCTGGAAAAGCTCATGTTTCGCAGCTACCAGATGTCCACCGCCTTGCGGGAAATGAACGAGCGCATGCACACGGAATCCACGCGCCTGGACGAGTTCGTCCGCAACCTGGGTCAACACTTGCTGGACCCCGATCGCAAGGCACATTAAGACATCGCAAACGGCAGCGCCCGATTCCTGAAGTGTAACTGGGAACCTGCGCCTTATTATTAGTATAGGGTATTCGCTATCCGCCACTGTTGCGCCAACTGGCGGGCTTCCGCCAACTCGGTTTGGCTCAACCGGCTGGCGACCGAGTCCAGCGGTTGGGCGGCGCCTACATAGCCGCCAGACACGGCCAGATCCAACCAGAGATGGGCCTTAATCCAGTCGGTTTCCACGCCGCGACCATTGCTGTATAGCATCCCCAGTCCGTATTGAGCCACAGGCAGACGGTTGTTAGCCGCCTTTTCGAACCAGGCGAATGCCTGTTGATCATCCCGTGGTGCGCCGCGCCCCGTTGCGTACAGCACACCCAGTAATAGCTGGGCCAAAGGCATATTCTGCTCAGCGGCTTTGCGATACCATGCGGCTGCCTGGCTCTCGTTCTTTGGCAATCCGCCTCGGCCATCCGCGTACATCAACCCCAGGTTCAATTGGGCAGCGGCCACCCCCTGTTCCGCCGCCTTGCGAAACCAGACCACGGCTTGCTTATCATCTGGGAGCGTTCCCCGGCCGTTAGCGTAAAACGTCCCCAGATTGAATTGCGATTCCGCATCACCCTGTTCCGCGGCTTGCCGGAACCACTGCAAGGCCTGCCGTTCGTCCTGCGACACGCCAAGGCCCCGCATGTACATCCGGGCCAACTGCGCCTGGCTAACAGCATGCCCCTGCTCCGCCGCCTTGCGATACCATTCCGCGGCCAGTCGTTCGTTTTGCCCATCCGGTTCCTTTTTAGCATAGTAAGCACCTAACTGATATTGCGCCTCAACGTGGCCCTGCTCGGCTGCTTTATTCAGCCAGTCCAAACCCAATTTTTCGCTGCGCGACACGCCTTTCCCAGTCAGATAACGTCCCGCCAGGCGCAATTGAGCTTCGACGTTACCGCCCGCCGCCGCCCGATCCATTAACTGGATGCCTTTGGCTTCATCCAGAATGACGCCGCGACCGTTCAAATAACCCTCGGCCAGTTCCAGTTGCGCGAGAGGCAAATCCTGATCGGCGGCGCGACGGAACCAGAGCAAAGCCTGCCGTTCATCCTGGGGAACGCCGCGACCCTCCGCGTACATTCGCCCCAGATAATATTGCGCCAGTGGAGCATTGCGGTCTGCAGCCTTTTGATACCAGCGCACAGCCTCGGCGTCGTTACGGGCGACGCCCTGGCCCTCGGCATATAAGCGTCCAACAGTGATTTCAGCTACTTCCAGCCCCTGTTCCGCCGCCTTGCGCATCCAGCGGAAAGCCTCGCCGGCGTTGGCGGTTACCCCACGACCGCTCAGATAGCGCACCGCCAGATTATATTGGGCCTCGACATGATTCTGCTCCGCCGCCTTGCGATACCAGTGCGCCGCCTCCTCATCGCTAACGGCTGCTACGCCGCGGCCCGTAGCCAACATGGCGCCAAGATTGAATTGAGCGTCTGCATGGCCTTGCTGGGCGGCTTGCTCATACCAGCGCACCGCTTCTTTATCATTACGGGAGACGCCGCGCCCGCTGGCGTAGAAGTTTCCTATTTCAAACTGGGCGATGGCATGGCCCTGTTCAGCAGCCTTGAGATACCAGTTCGCCGCCTGACTGTCATCGCGCTTCATGCCCTTACCGGTCGCGTACTGGGTGGCCAGCACGTATTGCGCCTCGGGATTGCCGCGATCAGCGGAGCGCACCAGCCAGAACGACGCTTCCTTCTCGCTGGGCGCAATAGTCGGATCGCTGGCGTATAATATTCCCAAGTGAAACTGGGCATCGGTATTGCCCTGCATGGCCGCTCGCCGCAACCATTCAGTAGCGGTGCGCTGATTGCGCGTGACGCCTTGCCCACGCAAATACATCAGGCCGATCATATTCTGGGCGCGAGGATCACCCTGCTTAGCCCAGACCATGTACTCCTGAAAGGCGGTCGCGTAATCACCGCGCTGGTAGGCGTCGGCAGCGGTATTGGTGGCTGCTCCAGGCGCCGCCAGTCGGGCGTCGCCATAATGCCAAACGCCTTTTTCATCCTGCCATTTGTTGACTCCTAAGTCCTGAGCAACCGCAGCCTGAACCAGGCCGCTCAGGATCGCTGCTGACCATAACAATAACGTTTTACGCATAACGCCTCCTAATAAATCCGAACAGGTTCCCTTGAAATTCTCGCTATCAATCGCAATTTATGTTGAATTCCGATTTGTCATAACCGGCGTCTAAACTATAGTCCTATAAAACTTGTGTCATTATTGACTCGACCACAGCGAGGATCTTCCAATGGGCATTAATCTACAGAAAGGCCAGCGCATCAGTCTGGATAAAGAAGCCGGGCGCGGCCTGAGCCGAGTGGTCATGGGCCTGGGCTGGGGCATGAAACAGGTCCAGAGCAAGGGTTTCCTGGGCTTTGGCGGCGGCTCCCGCCAGGAGGCCGTCGACCTGGACGCCTCCTGCCTGTTGTTCGACGCTAGCGGCAATCTGGTGGATACCGTGTGGTTTCGACAACTGGAAAGCCGTTGTGGCTCCATTCGCCACAGCGGCGATGATCGTTCCGGTGGCGGCGAGACTGGCGCAGATAATGAACGGATCACCATTGACTTAAGCCGGGTGCCCGCCCCCGTCCAAGCGTTGATTTTCACGGTCAACAGTTTTAGTGGGGAGAGCTTTGCCGGTATTCCCAACGCTTCTTGTCGACTGGTGGACGATACGAGCGGCAGCGAAGTCGCCCGTTTCGATTTATCGCTGGAGGGCGGCAACCATACTGGCCTGATTATGACCAAGCTGTATCGGCACAACAATGAATGGAAGATGCAAGCGATTGGCGAGCAAGCCGAAGGCCGCACCTTCCATGATCTACTGCCGGCGCTCCAGCCTTACCTGTGAGATTGACCGGGGACAGGATCATGGAATTGCAGCCTGGTCAGAATTTCTCGATCACCAAGCACAGTCCGGCACCTGCCGTGGTCACCATCGCCCTGAGCTGGGAACCGGCCAATACGCCGTTGACTCTGGATTCCAGCGCCTTTGCTCTGAATGCGCAAAGCAAGGTGCGCAGCGATGACGATTTCATCTTCTACAACCAGTTGACCTTGCCGGGCGGCGGCATTCAACGCGCCGAAGATGGGCGAACCTTCACTGTGACCTTCGCCAAGCTCCCGGCGGGAATTGAACGGATGGTCATTGCCTTGACCATCGACCAAGGCCAACAGCGCGGGCAATCGTTTGGCCAACTCACTCAGGTGCGCGCCGAGATTCGTGACGCGGGCAATCAGGCGACACTGGCGGCATTCCCGCTGACAACTCGGGCGATGCCGGAAACTGCGCTGATCGTCGGCGAGTTCTATCTGCGCAACAGCGAATGGAAATTCCGAGCCGTGGGTCAGGGCTTCGTCGGCGGGTTGGGGCCGCTGGCCAAACAATATGGCGTGGATGTCGCCGACGACGCCGGAGTCGCTCCCCCGCCGCCCGCCGCCACGCCACGTCTCACCGCTCCCCCGCCGCCTGCGGCTCCCGCCAAGCCGATCCGGCTGGAAAAGATCACGCTGGAGAAGAAGGGTAGCAGCATTTCCCTGGAGAAGAAAAGCCACGGTTTCGATGATCTGGTCATTAATCTCAACTGGAATCAGGGCGGCGGCAAGGGTTTCTTTGGCCGATTGACTGGCGGCGGCAAGATTGACCTCGATCTGGGGTGCCTGTTCAAGCTGCGCGATGGCCGAGCCGGCGCGGTGCAAGCGCTGGGCAACAGCTTTGGCAATCTGCAACACCCGCCTTATATCCAGCTCATGGGCGATGACCGCAGCGGCGCCAGCGCCCAGGGTGAATTTCTGCACATCAACGGTCGTCAATGGGACCAATTGGACCGGATCGTCATCTTCGCCTTGATCTATGAAGGCGCTCCCAATTGGGCCGAGACCGATGCAGTCGTGACCATTCAGACCCCGAACCAGCCAACCCTGGAAATCCACCTGGATAGCCATCGCAACGATCAGCGGATGTGCGCCCTAGCGATGTTGGAGAACGAAGGCGGCAATATCAAGGTCACAAAGCTGGTTGAATATTTCATGGATCACCGTTTCCTGGACCAGGCTTACGGTTTTGGTCTGCGCTGGGTCGCGGGTTCCAAGGATTAGATCCAATTCACGTTTTCTCAGACTTTCCACATCTGGAGGAATAAAGCATGGCTCTTGAATGGTTGAAACAACGTTCCAGCGAACTGGTCGCTAATATGAAAACCGAGGTCGCCAAGTTCAGGAACAAGACATTTCTGGAAGCAACGGTCGCCGGTTGCGTCATTGTTGCCCACGCGGATGGCGTGGTAAAACCGGAAGAAAAGCAGAAAATGATCGGGTTTCTGCGCACGCACGAAGCCTTATCGGTTTTCGACGTGAGCGAAGCGGTTACGATCTTCGAAAAGTACGCTAAAAATTTTGAGTTTGATTACCAAATTGGCCAGGCGAACGCCTTGCAAGCAGTCGCCAAGCTCAAGGGCAAGGATGCGGAGGCCCGGCTGATGGTGCGGGTTTGCTGCGCGGTCGGCGCTTCCGATGGTAATTTTGACAGCAATGAGCAAGCGGCCGTGCGCACGATCTGTAATGAATTGGGGTTGAATCCCAAGGATTTCGACTTGACCTGAACGCGCCCCGGGATCGCGTTCAGGAACCTTCCATCCCGGATGCTGCATCTGCAACGAAGCAATCCATAACGAAGAGGAGGACAAACTCCATGGCTATTTCCCTCAATAAAGGCGGTCGGCTCTCGCTGAACAAGGAAGCTCCAGGTCTTAGCAAAGTACTGGTCGGGCTGGGTTGGGACGCTCGCGCCACGGATGGGGCCGATTTTGACCTGGACGCCTCGGCGTTCATGCTGAGCGCCGATGGCAAGGTGCGCTCGGACGCTGATTTCATCTTCTACAACCAGTTGAAATCGTCCTGTGGCTCAGTTGAACATACCGGTGATAACCTGACCGGCGCGGGTGAGGGCGACGATGAAGTCATCAAGGTTGATCTGAATAAAGTCCCCGCCGATGTGCAAAAAATCGCCTTCACCGTCACGATTCACGAAGCCGACCAGCGCAAGCAAAACTTCGGTCAGGTCGGCAACGCCTACATCCGGATCGTCAACGCTGACACTAATGCTGAAATCACCCGTTACGATCTGGCGGAAGACGCCTCGACCGAAACGGCGATGATCTTCGGCGAATTATACCGGCACAGCGGTGAATGGCGCTTTACGGCGGTCGGCCAAGGCTACGCTGGCGGCTTGAAAGCGATGTGCAACCAGTACGGCATCAATATTTAAGTTGGGCTACTTATAAACGGCAGGAGATTCGACGATGGCTATATCTTTGCAAAAAGGTCAGAATGTTTCGTTGAGCAAGCAGGCGCCTGGTCTGAAAAAAGCGCGCTTTGGCCTGGGCTGGGAAATGCGCAAGACCGATGGCAGCGCCTTCGACCTGGATGCGTCCGCCTTCGTGCTGAGCAGCAGTGGCAAGGTGCTGAGCGATCAACATTTTGTGTTCTATAACAATGCTCAGGACCCTTCGGGTGCAGTCATGCATCGCGGCGATAACCGCACGGGCGAGGGTGAAGGCGACGATGAGGTGATCGATATCGAGCTGGGTAAAATGACACCTGACGCGGCGAAAGTATCCTTTGTCGTGACCATCCATGACGCCGAGGCTCGCAAGCAGAACTTCGGCCAGGTCAACAATGCCTACATCCGTGCTCTGAATGCCGACGGCGATCAGGAAATCGCCCGCTACGATCTGTCCGAGGATGCGTCCACGGAAACGGCGATGATCTTTGGCGAACTCTACCGCAACAATGACGAGTGGAAATTCAAGGCCATTGGTCAGGGTTACGCCGGCGGGTTGGCAGCGGTGGCCAGGGATTTTGGCGTGAATCTTGGCTAAGAAGCCACCCTTCGCTCGCTGGCGGGGTTGTATAGTTTCTGCTACCATGCGCCGCGTTTTCCTGCGGTCATGAAGGATGTTCACAATGCCACGTCCCTATAATTTTAGCGCGGGTCCCGCCATGCTCCCCGAGGCGGTTCTGGAACAGGCCAAAGCCGAGATGCTCGACTGGCGCAGTTCCGGCATGTCGGTGATGGAAATGAGCCATCGCGGCAAGGAATTTGTCTCGATCGCCGAACAGGCCGAGGCGGACCTGCGCGAACTACTCAACATTCCGGCCCATTACAAGGTGCTGTTCCTGCAAGGCGGCGCTTCCAGCCAGTTCGCCATGGTTCCCATGAACCTGTTGCGCGGCAAGAACAAAGCGGATTATCTCAATACCGGGCAATGGTCGAAAAAAGCCATTTCGGAAGCCAAAAAATTCTGCCAGGTCAACGTCGCCGCCAGCTCTGAAGCGGTCAACTTCACTACAGTCCCGGCCCAGGACGGCTGGAAATGCGACCCCGAAGCCGCCTACCTGCACTACACGCCGAATGAGACGATCAATGGCGTTGAAATGCACACGGTTCCCGAGGCGGGCGTCCCTCTGGCGGCGGATTTCTCGTCTACCCTGCTGTCGCGCCCGATTGATGTCAGCAAGTTTGGCGTGATCTACGCCGGCGCGCAGAAGAACATCGGCCCGGCAGGTTTGACCATCGTCATTGTTCGTGAAGACTTGATGGGTCAGACAGCCGCTGGAACGCCCACCATGCTGGATTATGCGGCCATGGCCAAGGAGGGGTCGATGTACAACACCCCGCCGACTTATGCCTGGTACATCGCTGGGCTGGTGTTCCAATGGCTGAAAGCGCAAGGCGGCCTGACGGCGATGGGCGAGCGAAACAAAGCCAAGGCCGATTTGCTGTACAAGGCGATCGACGAGTCCGATTTCTACAAAAACCCGGTCGATCCCGTCTACCGTTCCTGGATGAATGTGCCGTTCACTCTACCCGACGCGGCATTGGACAAGCCGTTCCTGGCCGAAGCGAAGAGCGCCGGGCTGTTGACCTTGGCCGGTCACCGCTCGGTCGGCGGGATGCGCGCCAGCATCTACAACGCTATGCCGAGAGAAGGCGTCCAGACGCTCGTCGATTTCATGGCGGATTTTCAGAAGCGACAGGGTTGATTACCCTCACTTCCCCCTCGTCTACCAAGGGCGAGGGTGTCTCTTTTTACCCAACTTTATTACCCAACCCGATTTCAAGACGATGTACAAGATTCTGACTTTAAACAATATCAGTGTTTCCGGCCTGGAACGCCTTCCTCGTGACCGCTATGAGATCGCTTCGGAAATCCAAAACCCCGACGCCGTATTACTGCGTTCCTTCAAGATGCATGACTGGCCGGTTCCCGCCAGTCTCAAGGCGATTGGACGGGCCGGCGCCGGTGTCAATAACATCCCGGTTCCCCAGATGACCGCCAAAGGCATCTGCGTATTCAACGCCCCCGGCGCTAACGCCAATGCCGTGAAGGAACTGGTCATCGCCGGCATGTTGCTGTCGGCGCGCAACATCTGCGCCGCCTGGGACTACGCGCGCAACCTGCAAGGTGATGACGCGACATTATCCAAACAGGTCGAATCCGGCAAAAAGCAATTTGTCGGGATTGAACTGCCCAACCGCACGTTAGGCGTGATCGGGCTGGGCGCGATTGGCGTCAAGGTCGCCAACGCCGCCCGGGCGCTGGGGATGCGGGTGATCGGTTATGACCCGCACATTACCGTCAGCAACGCCTGGCAACTCTCCTCGCAGGTCGAGCAGGTGTTGAGCGTGAACGAGATGGCGGCGCAGGCCGATTTCATTACCTTGCACGTTCCATTGAACGACGCGACCCGTCACTTGATCAACCGCCAGTTTTTGCAAAACAGCCGGCCCGGACTCACCCTGTTGAACTTTTCCCGAGAGGGCGTAGTGGATGAGGAGGCGCTGTTTGAAGCGTTACAGGCCGGTAAGCTCAAGTCCTACGTTTGTGATTTTCCCACCAGCCGGTTAAAGGATCATCCCCGGGTGATCATGCTGCCGCATTTAGGCGCTTCCACCGCTGAAGCTGAGGATAATTGCGCAATCATGGTCGCAGATCAGGTGCGCGATTATCTGGAAAACGGGGTCGTGCATAATTCCGTGAATTTCCCAGAAGTAGCGATGCCGCGCAACGGCGGCCCGCGGCTAGCGATTGTCAATGCCAACGTCCCGCACATGATCGAGCGAATCTCCAAGGCGATTTCCATGGCGGGCATCAACATTCTGGATATGCTCAATAAATCACGCGGCGAAATTGCCTGCACTCTGGTTGATACCGATGGACCCGTGCCGGAAACCGTGGCGGCAGAAATTGCTGAAGTACAAGGCGTGCTGGGAATACGGATTTTGTAAGCAGAGCAGTCTTTAGGAATCGGGGTTTTCCGTGGCAATATCGAGATAGGCCAGCCAATAGCGGGACATTTCGCTCATGCATTCGATCCGTGCGGTAAACGCCGCCAGATTGATCTTGAGGTGCTCAACCTCGAGCAACGATTCGGTCAGCCCGGTATCGAGTTCGCCCAGGTACCGGCTGCGGTTAGCAGCGACGATGGCAATGCGCGTCGTCAATAACCGCACCCGCAGGTACAACAGATCACCCGGCGCATTGGTATGCCGCTTATAATGCAGGTCGTAGGATTGTACGGGTACATCCTTTCTGCCTAGTAGATAAGCTTCCAACCCCTCGACCCGAGCCAGCATCATGCCCAAATGGTTCTGGGTCGAGGTGCGATGCGCCAATGACTCCAGTAAAGTCATCTTCTCCGCCAGTACGCGCCGCCGGTCGTAAATCCGCGCCCGAATCCGGTCCATCTCGCAATCGACCTCGGTCAGCTGCTGGGTCACGGTTTGCATCTCGTCCCCGATCTCATCGAGAAATTTACGAAGATGGTCCGAGAGTATGCGCTCCAGGGTCAGGGTAATAAACCGCTCCCACGCAGTATCAGCGCGGGCGCGTATCCCTTCAAGATGCTGGCGCACGCCACTGAATCGGTCAACGATTTCCCGGATAATGCGTTCGTGTTCGGTTTGATCCTGGGCAGTCCAGATCTGCGCAAGTTGGGCTTCCTCCTTCAAAACATAGGACATACCAGCCGCGGCGTTGTCTTCGGTTTCAGCGATGGGGGTATCCATGCAGCAACTCTCTATTGGTTACTCAATGAATCGCCTGGACCGGTCATAAACGCCGCTGACCGGAGGAAAAACATTTAATCCTGATAGGTCCAGCCATCAGGATAGTCGTGATTCAATTCATGGACATCGTACACACAAAGATCCTGTTCGGGCAGGTTGGGAAAGAGTTGTCGGGCTTGAGTCTCTGCCTGTTGCTCGCTGTCAGCCTGGATCATTGCGACATTAAGCAATTTATCGGAACTGGGATCTTCCACGATGATAAGGTAGGGTTTCATGGCGAATGCTCCTGATGTTTGGCGGATCATGTTCGACCATTCAAATATACATCATGCAGACCCGAATGACAGAATCGATCGTTCAAGATCGCTGTGGGCGATAGGCTAAACCGCAACCGAAAAACCGATCCACGTTTATTCCTCTCTTTCCCTAGCCAGATAATCTTCGATGTGCACCTCATCAATCTGTCCGGGTTGCAGGAAGCGTTCGGCGTATTGGCGGTAAACGCCAGAGCGCAGGAATAACTCGAACAATGCCGTGTCAATGTGCTGTTCATCGCGCATCCGGGCCATGATTTGTAACGACTCGGACAGGGTTTTCCCTGATTTGTAGGGCCGGTCGATCGCGGTCAGCGCCTCGAAGATATCGGCAATCGCCATCATCCGCGCCGGCAGGCTCATCTGCTCGCGATGCAGGCGCTTGGGATAACCGGTCCCGTCCATTTTTTCATGATGGCCTCCGGCGATTTCCGGCACCCGCCGCAAAGGCTTGGGAAAGGGCAGTCGCGACAGCATGATGATCGTCTGCACGATATGTTCGTTGATCTTGTAGCGTTCTTCTCCGGTCAGGGTGCCACGACTGATGCACAGACTGTGCAATTCCCCTCGATCGTACAGCCATTCTGGCATGCTTAACCGAAATCCCCAGGGATTATTCGGCTCGATGCAATCCTGCGGACCGCGAGCGAAACGGTGTTCGGGCTTATCCGCTAGGAGTGGTTCAACAACGGGCAATGGCTGAGCAGGCGCGTGTTCCTTCCGGGTCAGTTCCTCATGCGACAATCCCAATCGGTCGTCGAGAGTGCGCAGCCAGGTTCGTTCTGCGATCTGCCTGACCCGGGCGACCTGTTCCGGCCCCATGAACTCGCCGCCCTGATTGCATCCGGCGATGAATGCAAATTCTTCGTCCAGCGTCTGCCATTGCCTCTGTAGATCCGCCTGTAGGGATTCGGCATCGCCACTCGCGGCGATCTGCCGCCAGCAGGCGATCTCGGCATCGCGTTTGAGCACCTCGAAACGCATGCGCACTTCGTGAATCCGATCATGGATCGTCTCCAGCTTGGTGGCCTTGTCCACCACGTACTCGGGGGTCGTGATCTTGCCGCAATCGTGCAGCCAACAGGCAACATGCAGTTCCTCCCATTCCACTGCGCTCAGGGAAAAGCTGCAAAACGGTCCCTCTTGAGCGGTGCAAGCCGCTTGCGCCAGCAATTTGGTCAGTTCCGGCACTCGGGCGCAGTGACCACCGGTGTAGGGACTCTTGGCGTCAATGGCGTCGGCTAACAAGCGAATGAAGGCTTCAAACAGGTTTTTCTGGGCGTGCAACAACCTCTGATTTTCGATGGAAACCGCCGAAGCGCCGGACAGAGCGGCGATGAACGCTAGTAATTCCGGGGAAACGCCATCACTGGCATCGGCTGACTGGAACTTCAACAGCGCCAGCATGCCAACCGGCTCCTCCTGACGATTGCGCAACGGCACGATAATCAACTGGCCGGCGCGCTCCGTCAGTGAACCGGTCAACGGCGCAAGATAATCAGTCAGCGGTTCACTGGCTGTTAGCGGGCGAATTTGCGGAGCCGTGGCGTGAATCTCCTGGATCAGTGGGTGTGGCATCGGGTCGGCCAACGGTAGCGCCGTAAACCGGGTTATATTGATTGGATGGGTCTCATCGCGTAACCGGGCTGCTGCAGGTTGCAATTCGCGTTCATCGTCACTGACCAGTAACAGCAGACCGGCATCCGCCTGGGCCAGCGCCAGGGTTTCGGCCAACACCCGGTCCAGCAAGCGCTCAAAGTGCTGTTCCGCCGCCAGCGCCGCGCTGATGTCCAGAAAGCGGCGAATAGTGGACTTCATCAGCGACATGGCCTCGGCCAGTTGGTTGACCTCAGTAATGATGGAGCGCACGGCGATTGGTTCCTGGAACTGAAAGTGGCGGATATGCGCGGTCTCTCCCACCAGATTTTTCAGGTGTCGGGCGATGCGCCGCGCCAGTAACCAAGTGATTGGCAACGCCATCAGCACCAGACCGGCCGCGATTAGCACCGATTGATTGCGGATGCGCACGGCGTCCGCCAATAACTCACTTTGGGGTACGGCCACCGCCAGATAGAGCGGCTTACCATCCTGAGTGATTAGGGTTTTGACCTGTCCGCGCCAGGTCTGACCGGCGCTTTCCAGTTCAAAGCCATCCGATTGGAGTTGTGCTGGGCGTTTGCTGGGATCGCGCAGGTCATTTTCCAGATCAGTCAACACCGGTTCTTTGAGTTCGGACAGAAGAGCCAAGCGTGGTTCTTGCCCCTTGACCCGATAAAGGAGTCGTTCCGGCTCCGGATAAGCAATGACCTGATAACGGTCATCGAACAGCGCCAGTTGGGCGCCAGGCAGAAAGCGGCTGGCGGCCAGCACGGTGGAAATTTCATGCAAAGTGAGATCAGCGCCAACCACCGCCGCGCCTGTTGCGGTGCGCCGGGCCAGGGTCGCGCCAACCTCACGGGTGGTGAAGAACAGATAGGGTTCGGTATAGACCCGGCCGGTTCGGCCAAGCGCTAATTGGCGCCAAGGTCGCTCACGCGGATCGAAAACGTAATCAGGTCGAGCATCGCGGCGTAGCAGGTTTAACCGGGCATCGTAGAACAGGAAGGTTCCGATCGCCGCGCCCACCGCGGCGCGCTCCACGCTCTGCACTAGGTAGTGGGCCGATTCTGGGGCGTCGAATGCAGCACGGAGTGGCGAGTTGACCGGCAATGGACGCAGCAGAAAGAAATCCCCGTCATCATAGCCGATGAACAGGGCGGACAGATGCTCGGATTGCAGCAGGATTTCACGCAAGTAAGGAAGACTATGCAATCGCTCTTCCAGTGATGTTGCCAGCGCCAGTTGTTGCCAGGCCAGCAGGTCGACCGCGATTGCGACGGGAGTGAACAAGTTGTGGAGTTGCTGAGCAGTACGGTCGGCGATTCGCTTAAAGCGCTCATCGGCGGTATGCAGCATCAGATGGGTCGTCTTGACATAGCTATTCCAGATGACCGCTCCACCGAGTAACAGGATCAAAGCAATAAACAAGGTCGCGATATGAATATGTAGCGGAAGTTGGCGGGGAAGGCTGGATGCGGCGCGCGAACTCATCAGAAGGCTCTCCCGGTGTTGTCAAAATGATTGATTTAAGCAATAAGTCTTTGATAAAACGAGAACCGAGTTTTCGACAACCTCTCACTAGCCCTATCCTTCCGGTTCACGCATTCGTCCATCATCCAGTTCCAGCACCCGGTCGCAATATGCCGCCAGTTCCTGATCATGCGTGACCAGCACCAGGGTCGCGCCCTGTTCGCGATTGAGGGCGAACAGCAATTCGATGATGCGATGACCAGTCTTTTGATCGAGATTACCGGTCGGTTCATCAGCAAACAACACATCGGGACGACCGGCGAAAGCGCGGGCGATGGCCACCCGTTGCTGTTCGCCTCCTGACAGCTGCGAGGGATAATGCCGGGCGCGGGCCTGTAATCCAACCCGTTCCAGCAACTCCAGCGCCTGCTGGCGGGCATCGGCTTGTCCGGCCAGCTCCAGCGGTAGCATGATATTTTCCAGGGCGGTCAGTCCGGTCAGCAATTGAAAGGACTGGAATACAAAGCCCACTCGCTGCGCCCGCAATAAAGCGCGCCCATCTTCATCCAGACTGTTTAAATTCACCCCCGCCAGCCACACTCGGCCCTGCGTCGGGGCATCCAGACCGGCAAGCAGCCCGAGCAGCGTCGACTTGCCCGACCCGGATGCGCCGACCACCGCGACGCTTTCGCCTTTGAAAATGTTAAAATGAAGAGCGTCAAGGATGGTCAATGGACCTTCCGGGCTGGTTACCTGTTTGCCCAGGTCTTCAACTCGAATAATCGTCTCAGCGACCGGGTTGTCCGATGTCGACCGGGCGGCTACGTTTACGCCACTGCCCGCTTCCGAATCATGATCCATACGCATGGCCAGGCTCTCCACAGATGAAAAAGACGAATTGCTCACGTTGGTTTCCAGTTGCGCTGTTATGGCTGGCGGTCTTGTGCATGGCTCCGGTTCACGCTGAAGCGCCGGTTATTCTGGTATTCGGTGACAGCCTGAGCGCTGCCTATGGCATTCCGGCTGAACAGGGCTGGGTGAGTTTGTTGCAACGCCGGTTGGCGGAGCGCGGCTATCCACACCAAGTCGTCAACGCCAGCATCAGCGGCGATACGACCAGCGGGGGTCTCAGCCGGTTGCCAGCGGCGCTGGAACGGCACCGCCCCGCTTTAATCATTTTGGAACTCGGCGCAAACGATGGACTGCGCGGACAACCGCCGATGGTCATGAACCATAATCTGGCGCAGATGATCGAACTTTCGCAACAAGCGGGCGCCCAGGCGCTCCTGGCCGAAATGCGCATTCCGCCGAATTATGGCCCTCTGTACACGCAAAAGTTTCAGGCGACCTTTGGCGAACTGGCGCAGCGTTACGCTATCCTCTTAATTCCTTTTATGCTGGATGGCGTTGCAGGCAATCCGGCGCTGATTCAGGACGATGGCTTACACCCGCGCGCCGAGGGACAACCCCGGATTCTGGAAAATGTCTGGAAAGTTTTGGAAAGTGTGTTGAAGTAGTAGTTTTTCGCAAATCAAAACCCATGGAGCGATGCCTGAATGACGCCCACTACCATGCATGCTGTGCGCATCCATACCTATGGCGGTCCCGAGATGCTGCACTATGAAGAGGATGTCCCCCTGCCTTCGCTCAACCCGGATGATCTACTGATTAAGGTCCAGGCGGCGGCGGTCAATCCCGTGGACTGGAAAATCCGCGAGGGTTGGTTGCAAAACATCCTCCATCATACCCTGCCGTTGACCCTGGGCTGGGATGTGTCCGGTGAGGTCGTAGCCCTTGGCGCCGCAGTCAATGAGTTTGCCATTGGCGATGCGGTGTATGCTCGCCCGGATATTGAACGTGACGGCGCTTATGCCGAGTTCATCGCCGTCAAGGCCAGCGAAGCGGCTCGCAAACCGGCCACACTGGATCATGTCCACGCCGCCGCCGTGCCGCTGACGGCCTTAACCGCCTGGCAGTCGCTGGTAGACGCCGCCCAGTTGCAGGCCGGTCAAACCGTGTTGATCCACGCCGCGGCCGGCGGCGTCGGCAGCCTGGCGGTGCAACTGGCCAAGGCGCTGGGCGCTCGTGTCATTGCCACAGCTTCAGCAATGAATACCGGACTGGTGACGCAATTGGGCGCGGATCAGTTCATCGACTATACGCAAGTTCCCTTCGAAGAGGTCGTCAAAAACGTAGATGTGGTGTTCGACACCATCGGCGGCGATACGCAGGAGCGTTCCTGGCCGGTGTTGAAACCCGGCGGCATCCTGGTGTCCGTGGTGGACCCGCCGCCGGAAGCGATCGCCGTCAAGCACCGCGTGCGCAGCGCCTTCGTGTTTATTAAGCCCAGCGGCGAGCAACTGACCGCCATCGCCCGGTTAATTGACGAAGGACGCATAAAGCCAATTATCCATACCGTATTGCCGCTCAAGCAAGTGCGTCAAGCCCATGTCATCAGCCAGGGAGGGCACGCGCGCGGCAAAATTGTTCTGCGCGTCGCTGACTAAGGGCGGCGCTCGGCCTGAAATTCCCCCTGGCTTCTCTTTGGATACAGGCTCAGTATTAAAATTTAATTATTAAAGTCAATAAGCACCAAGCACCGTCTGCATGGCGAGGAATTTGGTCAGGAGAGCGCTGATCGCAAGACAACCTGGTTTCAATCCTGACGCCAAGCGGCGCATAATACCCTTAATAGATTCCAGCAAAACCGAGGAGAACCCCGCATCATGAGCGTCGAAACCATCGTCACCCAGCCCTTCAAAGATCAAAAGCCCGGCACCTCGGGACTGCGCAAGAAAGTTAAGGTTTTCCAGAAACCGAATTATCTGGAAAATTTCGTGCAGTGTGTTTTCGACACCCAGCGCGAGCTAGAAGAAGCGCCACTGGTCGTTGGCGGAGATGGCCGCTACTATAACCGGCAAGCGATCCAGATTATCCTGCGCATCGCCGCTGCGAATGGTTGCGCCCGGGTGCTGCTGGGTCAAGGCGGCATTTTCTCGACCCCGGCGGTTTCTCATATGATCCGCAAGCACAACGCCCGGGGTGGACTGATCCTGTCCGCCAGCCATAATCCGGGAGGGCCGGACGAGGATTTCGGCATTAAATTCAACACTCCAAATGGTGGACCTGCACCGGAAAAGGTGACCGAAGCCATCTACACCGCCAGCCTGCATATTAATCGCTATCATATCCTGGGCACCCCCGATATTGACTTGGACAAGATTGGCACAACCTTTGTCGGCGACATGCAAGTGGATATCGTGGATTCCGTCAGCGACTATGCGGATTTGATGGAAAATTTGTTCGATTTCGACAAAATCCGCGCCCTGTTCCAGTCCGGTTTCCGGATGCGCTTCGACGCCATGCATGCCGTAACCGGTCCCTACGCCCGCGAGATCATCGAGAACCGTTTGGGCGCTCCAGCAGGGACCGTGATCAACGGCATACCGCTGGAAGACTTCGGTCATGGCCATCCCGATCCCAATCTGGTGTACGCCAAGGAACTGGCTGATTACCTGTTTGGGCCGGATGCGCCAGACTTTGGCGCAGCCTCGGATGGCGATGGCGACCGTAACATGGTCCTGGGCCGGCATTTCTTCGTTACGCCCAGCGACAGTCTGGCGGTGATCCTGGCGAATGCGACATTGGCTCCCGGCTATCGCGCTCATCTCAGTGGCGTCGCCCGTTCCATGCCCACCAGTCAGGCCGCCGATCGGGTCGCTGCCAAACTGGGATTGAACTGCTACGAAACGCCAACTGGCTGGAAATTCTTCGGCAATCTGCTCGACGCTGGCAAGATTACGCTGTGCGGCGAGGAGAGCTTTGGCACCGGCTCCGACCATGTGCGCGAGAAAGATGGCCTGTGGGCGGTCTTGTTCTGGCTCAACATTCTGGCCGAGCGCCAGCAGTCAGTGGCCGAGATCGTGTGCGAACACTGGCGGACCTATGGGCGCAACTACTACACCCGCCATGACTACGAAGCCGTAGACAGCGCCGCCGCCAACGGCCTGGTCGATGCTTTGCGCGCCGCGAGCGCAACTTTGCCCGGTCAGCAACTCGGCTCCTATACTGTCGATTACGCCGACGATTTCCGTTACGTTGATCCGATTGACGAGAGCGTCAGCGAAAAGCAGGGCATCCGGATCGGTTTTAAGGATGGATCGCGGATTGTTTACCGCCTGTCCGGCACCGGCACTGAAGGGGCCACACTGCGGGTTTACATTGAGGCTTATGAACCTGATCCCGCCAAGCATGAGCTGGACACCCAACAGGCGCTGGCGGAGTTGATCAATATTGCCAACAGTCTCGCTGGCATTCGTGAGCGCACTGGGCGGAACGAGCCAACGGTGATCACCTGACTAGCGATTAGAAATGTCCGTAGGGCGGATTAGATAATAGCAAAGGGGGAAGTCAATCCCCCGAATCCCCCTCGTTTCTAAGAGACTAATGGAATGGTCCGCCCCGCTCCCCCAATGAGCCAAAAGCGGGCGCACTCAGTAATGTTGTCAATCATCATCTATAAAGATACCTTGGGTATTTTCATAGTAAGCGTTCACCTCCCTCCTTTGAAAAAGGGAGGGGATTGTGCACGGGCGACGACTCTAAAATCTCCCTGATCCCCCTTTGCTAAAGGGGGAACTGAACGGTTTTTTCATGAACTGGCAAATCGGTCGCTTAGACCTGCAGTTTGAGGGACTAATCGCCTGAAAAATCGAACATCGCGTTATTATGGAAACTTCAAAGACTTTAAGGAAGCTATTACAACCTGTTTGAACCAAACACATACTACTTAATAAAGACGAACGTAAGACGTTTGCTTAGCTCGTTGGAGGCTGCCTAAAACACCTCTTGGAGCGTACTGAACACAGGACCAGTCATGCAAAGCACCGAATCCGCGCCGGCGACAAATCAACTGGCTCTCAACGAACGCACCCAACATTTGTTGAGGGCGCTGGTTGAGCGCTACATTCGCGACGGTCAGCCGGTTGGATCGCGGACGCTAGCGCGCGATGCCGGCCTGGATTTGAGTCCAGCCACCGTGCGTAATGTGATGGCGGATCTGGAAGATCTGGGCTACCTGCGCGCCCCGCATACTTCTGCCGGTCGCGTGCCCACTGCCCGGGGTTACCGGTTCTTCATTGATGCGTTGCTGCGCCTGCGGCCTCTGGATCATCAGGAAGTGGAAATCCTGCGCCGTCACATCGGTCAACCGGTGCAAAGCAGCGCTGATCTAGCGCGATCCGTTTCAAATCTGCTGTCCGGGGTCACCCGGTTAGCTGGAATTGTCATGCTGCCCCGCCGTAATGTAGTCACCCTGCGCCACGTAGAGTTTTTGCCGCTGTCCGAAACCAGGGTGCTGGCGATCCTGGTGCTCAATACCCAGGAGGTGCAGAACCGTATCATCCAGACGCGCCGGCCCTATAGCGCCGGGGAGCTGCAACAGGCGGCGAACTATTTGAACGCCCAGTTTGCCGGCCAGGAGATTCAGCAGGTGCGGGAAGTCTTGCTGGGGGAACTGCGCGAGGCCCGTGACAGCCTCGACCGCCTGATGCAGACCGTCATGGAAATGGCGGAACAAACCTTTGAGACAGCGCCAGATGGCGAGGATTATGTGGTGGCCGGCCAGACCCATTTGATGCAATACGCGGACCTGTCCGATCTCGACAAGCTGCGGCAGTTGTTTGAAGCGTTTAATCACAAACGTGATTTATTGCACCTGTTCGACCAGTGTCTGCATGCCGAAGGCGTGCAAATCTTCGTTGGCGAAGAATCCGGTTTCGAGGTGTTGGAAGGTTGCAGTGTGGTCACCGCCCCGTACAGCGTAGAAGGACAGGTGCTGGGCGTACTCGGCGTCATCGGCCCGACGCGGATGGCTTACGATCGGGTAATTCCAGTGGTCGACGTGACTGCGCGATTGCTGGCGGCGGCGCTGAACGACCATGCTTGATGGGCCAGGGGCATCCTGGATTCCGCTTCGCTCCATCCAGGCTACGAGTTACGAGCTGCAAGCTATCGATCTGTCCGCGATGAGGAACTGATAGGTGGTAAGATCCGCCTCCCTACTCTTCAAAGCCAGCAAGTCCCAATGTCCTACCGTCAACCGCGAATTACCCGATTCGATCAAATCGCACCGCTGCGCCGCCCATTGATCCAGCCAATCCGTTGCATCAGGCGCGATCTCACGGACTACGGTAATCCAGCCCTCCAATAGCGTCGCCTGTAGCGTTATTTGCTCAGGCTCCAACCGCCAGGGACTGGGACGTAACTCGACTTGATAATCCAGGCGTTCCAGCATCTTCCCAAATTCGGGAGCGGCCCACGGCCCCAGCGCCGGGCCAAAGCCTTTATCAGTGCGCTGGTGGTGATTGATCCATTCACGGACTCTCTCATCACCTGCCAGCGCAGGTTCCCAAACAATGGTTCCGTCATAGCTGAGTACAATGAACACCACCGCCTGAGCGGCCCGGCAATGCTGAGCCAATTGATCCAGCCAGTCTGCCGAGACCAGATCAATCAGCGCGGAAGCGGTTACCAATTGCACGCTCTGAAAATCCAACGACTCCCAATCAGCCAAATTCAGGCACTGTCGCTCAACTTGCCAGAAAGCATTTGATGAACCGCTATTGCCCTGAGCTAATAGCGCTGGATCATGATCAATCAGCCGCCAGTATTGTTCGCCGCCCAGTAAAGGCGCGAGAAAGCGGAAATTAGCGCCGGTTCCACTGGCCAGATCCAGCACTGCAAGCGTATCCAACCGCTCTCGCCATTCAAGCAACCGGGCCGTCAACTCTGCATTACGCGACGCTGTATCTACTGGTTCACGCAGCGCCAGCCATTTCGCGGAAAAACTGCTTATTTTGCACTCTTGGACCCTAATACCCTCAACGGTCTCTCCATGCATGTGACGCCCCATGCCCTGAATACTCTACAACAACTCATCAAACTGTTGATTCTCGTTCGGGATACATAAAACCTTGACGCCTGATACCTACTCCAGCAACGCCGCCACCACCGCATCGCCCATCGCCTGGGTGCCCACCGCCGTCATTCCGGTTGCCGTAATGTCCAGGGTGCGCAAACCCTGGTCCAATACCCGGCCCACGGCGCTCTCAATCCGCTCAGCCAGTTGTGGCTGATTCAAGCTATAGCGCAACAACATCGCCGCGGATAAAATCGTTGCCAATGGGTTAGCCATGCCCCTGCCAGCGATGTCTGGCGCAGAACCATGAATCGGCTCATACAAGCCTTTCCCATGCGCATCCAGCGAAGCCGAGGGCAACATGCCAATTGAGCCGGTCAACATGGCGGCGCAATCGGAAAGAATATCGCCAAACAGGTTTCCGGTAACGATCACGTCAAACTGTTTCGGCGCGCGCACCAGTTGCATGGCGGCGTTATCCACATATTGATGAGACAGAGCAACATCGGGATAGTCCTTCGCCACCCGGATCACGACCTCCCGCCATAACTCCGAAGTTTCCAGCACATTGGCCTTATCCACCGAACAGACCTTGCGCTGGCGCTTGCGAGCGGCTTCAAACGCAATCTGGGCAATCCGTTCGACCTCGGATTCCCGATACGTCATAGTGTTAAACCCTTCCCGTTCACCGCTTTCCAAGGTGCGAACGCCGCGCGGCTGGCCGAAATAAATACCGCCATTCAGTTCACGGACAATCAGAAGATCCAGGCCAGCGACGATCTCGGATTTCAGCGCCGAAGCCGAGGCCAATTGCGGGTAGAGCAACGCCGGGCGCAGATTGGCGAACAATTGCAGATCGGCGCGAATCGCCAGCAGACCGCGTTCCGGGCGCAAGGGCCGGTCAATTTGCTCCCACTTCGGGCCACCGACCGCGCCGAGCAAAATGGCGGCGGCATTCCGAGCCTGGCGGCGGGTGACCTCGGGATACGGGTCGCCCAGTTCATCGACCGCGCAACCGCCCAGCAGACCGTATTCCAGCGTCGCGTCTAAGCCGCATTCCTGGCGCAGACACTCCAGCACTTTCGCCGCCTCGGCAATAATTTCAGGACCAATCCCATCGCCGGGGAGGATTAATATCTTATGAGTCATGACCGTTTCCGGATTTGAGGCTGTCAAGCAAAGAGCCAGGGAGCTTCCTCGCGCCGGCGAATCTCGTAGGCGCGAATCTCATCGGCGTGGCGCAGGGTCAGGCCAATGTCGTCCCAGCCATTGATCAGGCATTGTTTGCGGAACTCATCGACATCGAAGCGAAAGACGGCGCCACCTGACGTTGTGACCGTCTGCGCATGCAAATCCACCACTAATCGGTACCCCGATGTTGCTTCAACCTCGCGGAATAACCGATCTACCGTATGCGTATCCAGCACCACCGGCAGCAAACCGGACTTGAAGCAGTTGGTAAAGAAAATATCGGCGAAGCTCGGCGCAATCACGCAGCGGATGCCGTACTCATCCAACGCCCATACCGCGTGTTCCCGCGAGGAGCCACAACCGAAATTCTCTCGCGCCAACAGAATGCTTGCGCCCTCGTAGCGGGGCTGGTTCAGGCTGAAGTCGGGATTGAGCGGTCGCTTCGCACAGTCCATGCCCGGTTCGCCGTGATCCAGATAACGCCACTCGTCAAACAGGTTGCCGCCAAAGCCGGTGCGCTTGATGGATTTCAAAAACTGCTTGGGAATAATGGCGTCGGTATCAACGTTAGCGCGGTCGACAGGGGCCACCAGACCCTTGAGCTGGTTAAAGACTTTCATTGAACAAACTCCTTGGAATCTCAAAACGTCCGCACGTCGACGAAATGGCCGACAATCGCCGCCGCCGCCGCCATCGCCGGGCTGACTAGATGCGTCCGCCCGCCCTGTCCCTGCCGCCCCTCGAAATTGCGATTCGAGGTTGCTGCGCAATGCTCGCCGGGCAACAAACGGTCGGCGTTCATCGCCAGGCACATTGAACAACCCGGCTCGCGCCATTCAAAACCGGCTTGTTTGAACACGCGATCCAGGCCCTCGGTTTCAGCCTGGTGCTTGACCAAGCCGGACCCTGGCACAACCAACGCTTGCTTGAGACTCGACGCCACCGTGCGACCCTGAATCACCGCCGCTGCAGCTCGCAAATCCTCGATACGGCCATTGGTGCAGGAACCGATAAACACCCGGTCCAACGCGATGTCCGTAATGGGAGTATTTGGCTCCAGACCCATGTACTGTAACGCTTTCTCCATGCCGCTGCGTTTGACTGGGTCCAGTTCGCGGGCCGGATCGGGAATGCATTCATCCACCGCCGCCACCATTTCCGGCGAAGTACCCCAAGTCACCTGCGGCTTGATGGTCGCTGCGTCCAGGGTCGCCACCCGGTCGAAGACCGCATCCGGGTCGCTGTGCAATTCTTGCCAGGCCGCCACGGCGCGCAGCCATAAGTCACCCGCTGGCGCGAACGCCCGATTCTGGAGATATTCAATCGTAGTTTCGTCTACAGCGATCATGCCTGATCGAGCGCCAGCCTCAATCGCCATGTTGCAGACAGTCATGCGTCCTTCCATACTTAATGCCCGGATTGCGTCGCCGACAAACTCAATGGCGTAACCTGCGCCGCCAGCGGCGCCAATCTGGCCAATGATCGCCAGCACCATATCCTTAGCGGTCACGCCCTCGCCGATTTCACCCTCCACGCGCACCTGCATGGCTTTGGATTTTTTCTGGATCAGGCATTGGGTCGCCATGACATGCTCGACCTCGGAGGTGCCAATGCCGAACGCCAGGGCGGCAAACGCGCCATGGGTCGAGGTGTGCGAGTCGCCGCAGACTACTGTCATACCGGGCAGCGTTGCGCCCTGTTCCGGCCCGACAACATGCACGATGCCTCGGCGCATATCGCCGATCGGGAAATAGCGCAGATCGTAGCGGCGAGCGTTATCATCCAGCGTCTCGACCTGTAGGCGGGACACCGGATCGTCGATCTCGGTAAAGCCAGGGGTGGTTGGCGTGTTGTGATCAGGCATGGCGACCATGGAATCCCGCCGCCACGGCTGACGACCCGCTAGCTGCAAACCGCCGAAGGCTTGGGGCGAGGTGACTTCATGCACCAGATGACGGTCGATATAGAGCAACGCCGTCCCATTCGTGTCGGTGTATACGACATGAGCATCCCAAAGCTTGTCGTAAAGGGTCTTGCCCGCCATGATGAATCCTCTTGCCAGTCGCGAAATTCTCGAAGAGATGGGTTTGTCGGAATGTTATTCTAACTGAATCCCGGTTGTGGAGTTAGCGCAGCAATCCGTAGGTTGAACACGGGACGTGTCCGACAATTCGGTATTCCTGTCGGGCAACGCTACGCTTTTGACCGACCTACAGCATCCAGGCTACGAGTCGCAATTCGGTCTGTGTAAAAAAAATCGACGACCCATCCTTGCAGGCCATGTTATCCAGCGTAGCGCCATTTCGCTCATTTGACTCCTGCGCCGTTGTATGAGACTTTTTTAAACTCGCCTCGCCCCCTTGCCATCACCGACAAAGGACCCCCTAATGTGCGGATTCGCCGGCGAAGCCCGATTTGACCTTCAAGACGCCGACATCAGCGCCGTAGCCCGCATGGGTGAGGTGCTGCGACCCCGCGGCCCGGATGCCGCGGGCGCTTTCCAACAGGGCCAGGTCGCCCTGGCTCACCGCCGCCTGCGCATCATCGACCTGTCGGAACATGCGCAACAACCGATGACCGACCCCGATCTGGGCCTGACCCTGGTCTTCAACGGCTGCATCTACAACTACCAGGAACTGCGCCAGGAGCTGGAAGCGCAGGGCTACCGTTTCTTCTCTCACGGCGACACCGAAGTCGTCCTCAAAGCTTTCCACGCTTGGGGCCGCGCGTGCGTCAACCGCCTGCACGGCATGTTCGCTTTCGCTCTGTGGGAGCGGGATAGCGGCTGTCTGACCCTGGCCCGCGACCGCTTCGGCATCAAACCGCTGTACCTGGCTCCGGTGACCGGCGGCCTGCGCTTCGCTTCCTCGCTCCCGGCCCTGCTGGCGGGTGGGCAGATCGATACGCGCATCAATCCTGTGGCCCTGCATCACTACCTGAGTTGGCACGCCGTTGTGCCGCCCCCGCATACCATTCTGCAAGGCGTACAAAAACTGCCGCCGGCGACTGTCACCCGTTTCACCGCGGACGGAACCCGCACCGACTACACCTACTGGCGACTGTCAGTCCGCACTGATCCGGAGTCGGCCCGCTTGAGCGCCGCCGAGCGCGAAGAACAAATCGCGGATGCTTTGCGCAAAGCAGTGTCCCGACGCATGGTTGCCGACGTGCCGGTTGGCGTCCTGCTCTCCGGTGGGGTCGACTCCAGTCTGGTCGTTGCCTTGCTCTCGGAACTGGGTCAACACGACTTACAGACATTCTCCATCGGTTTTGAAGACGCCGGCGGCGAAGTGGGTAACGAATTCGTCTACTCGGACCAGGTGGCCGAATACTTCGGGACCCGCCACCATCGCATCCATATCCCCACGTCTAACCTGCTCGACGCCTTGCCGAAAGTTATTCAGGCCATGGCCGAACCGATGGTGAGCTACGACAATGTTGCGTTCTACCTGCTCTCTCAGGAAGTCTCCAAACACGTCAAGGTCGTGCAAAGCGGGCAGGGCGCTGATGAAGTCTTCGCTGGCTACCACTGGTATCCCCACCTGGCGGAAAGCCAGGACGCCGTCGCCGATTATGCCCGGGTGTTCTTCGACCGCGATCACGCCGAATATCTGAAGGTCGTCGATTCGACTTTCGCCAGCGACGATTTCAGTCTTGACTACTTGCGCGCCCACTTTGCCGAGGTGGATGCGCCGACCCCGCTGGATAAGGCTCTGCACCTCGACACCACCGTGATGCTGGTTGACGATCCGGTCAAGCGCGTGGACAACATGACCATGGCCTGGGGTTTGGAAGCGCGAGTGCCGTTCCTCGATCACGAACTGGTGGAACTGGCCGGACGGTTGCCGCCTGAGGACAAACTGGGCGATGACGGCAAGGCGGTGCTTAAATCCATTGCCCGCCGCATCGTGCCGCGTGAGGTGATCGATCGCCCCAAAGGCTATTTCCCGGTGCCCATTCTCAAATACCTGGAGGGGCCGGTGCTGGACATGGTGCGCGATGCGCTCACCCATCAGCGCGCCCGCGAGCGCGGTCTGTTCCGCCCAGAATATGTGCAAACCCTGCTCAGCGCCCCCGCGGAACACATCACCCCCTTGCGCGGCTCTAAACTTTGGCAAGTGGCGCTTCTGGAATTGTGGCTGCAAATCCACTCTCTCTGACCTGATCGTTATCACTCAAGGGGCTTTCTTCAAGTGCGCCATGGCGGCAGCCTGGGCACACGGTTTGTCCGCCCGATTCAGTGACAACCTCGGTGCGCCCTTGACTGACGCGCTCACAATCGCCGCCAGGCAAGTTCTCATTAACTAAGGGTAAGCCGAATGTCCGTGGCTGACGCCGCGCGTCATTCCCCGCGAGCGGTTCCTGGCGCTAAAATGACAATTCTATTAATCACCGAAGTAAATCCATGATAGAACCACTCCAGACGGTGGGCGAGGTGTACTTGGTCGGCGCCGGTCCCGGTGATCCGGAATTATTGACGCTGAAGGCGTTGCGCCTGATGAAGCAGTCCGACGTGGCGGTTTATGACCGGCTGATCGGTCCAGAAATCCTGGAATTGCTGGAGTCCCGGGTTGAGCGAATTTTCGTTGGCAAAGCTCCAGATCATCACACCCTGCCCCAGCAAGACATCAACCGCTTGCTGGTTAATCTAGCCCTCGAAGGTAAAAAAGTGTTGCGCCTGAAAGGCGGCGATCCCTTCATCTTTGGCCGGGGCGGCGAAGAGATTCAAACGCTGATGGCGGCGGGTATTCCGTTTCAGGTGGCGCCAGGCGTAACCGCCGCCGCCGGTTGCGCCGCTTACGCCGGCATTCCGCTGACCCATCGCGATTACGCGCAAAGCTGTGTATTTGTAACCGGCCATCTCAAGGAAGGCATGCTGGATTTGAACTGGCCGGTGCTAGTACAGCCGAGGCAGACGGTCGTGTTTTACATGGGGCTGAAGAGCGTCGGGCATATTTGCGAGCGGTTGCGCGAACATGGCATGGCGGCGGATATGCCAGCGGCGCTGGTGGAGCAGGGCACCCTGGTCGGGCAGCGGGTCCATGTCGGCACGATCGGCGAATTGCCTCGGCAACTGGAAAGCGCTGGCGCACGCTCGCCGGCGCTCTTGATCGTAGGTAACGTGGTAAGATTACATCCGCAATTGATGTGGTTTCAGCCGGATCGCCCTGCATAGCCCCTGTCCCTGCTGAACGAGAAACTCAGTCATGCCCCAAAAGTTATCCACGCAGCGACTCTCCACGCTCATTGCCTTTCCTGAGCGCGCTAACTCCTTCGCGCTACCGCGCGCTTTAGCGGATCGTTACCAGGTGATGCGGGATTTGGCCGCCCGGAGCGCAGAGGCAGATTTAGTACTGGTGGAATCCCGGTCGCAACCAGGGCAACGGGCCGTGGCCAAACTCTATCGTTCCGGCATCCAGCCCAAAAGCGAGGTGTTGCAGTGGATCAGCACTCAAGCGCCGCGTTATGTCGCGCAACTGCTGGAATACGGCCAGGCGGACGGAATCGGCTATGAACTCTTTGAATATGCCGAACAGGGTTCCCTGCGCGACTGGATGGCGGCAGGACCACTGGCCGAGGTGGATGCCTGGGAGATTCTGGCCGAGTTGGGCGCGGCGCTGAAGGAACTGCATGAGCACAATATCCCGCACCGGAATTTGAAGCCGGAAAACGTGCTGGTGCGCCGCCGACAGCCCTTGCAACTGGCGTTGACCGGCTTTGGCGTCGCCGCGCTGGCGGACGCTATGCCCGGATTGACCGCACCTCCCGACGCCATGCGTTATGGCGCGCCGGAAATGATGTCTGGAACGGTGGGCATCGCCGCGGATTACTGGTCGTTGGGCATGATTCTGCTGGAAGCGCTGACCGGTCGCCATCCTTTTGCCGACCTGTCGGCAATGGTGATTCGCTACCAATTGCAGGTGCGTCCCGCGCCGGTTCAAGACTTGGCTGAACCGTGGCGCACCTTGTGCCGGGGACTGCTGCTGCGCGATCCAGAGCAACGTTGGGGCGCCCCGGAGATTCGTCGCTGGCGGGCCGGTGATGATCGATTAGCGTCACCCATCGATACGGCCCAACCGGAAGCGGTTACTTTCCGTCCCCGCCGGTTTTATCGTTTAGCGGTTGGCGTTGAATGCCGCAGCGCCCGCGAACTGGCGGCGCAAATGGCGCGGCACTGGGAGGAGGCCCGCGAGGATCTGCTGCGCGGCGCCATCGGTGACTGGCTACGCCATGATCTGGGCGAACAGGAAGCGCCCAAGGCCGCGCTAGAGGTGCTGGAGGTCCGCGACATGGATGCCGATGAGCGTCTGGCCCGGTTGTTGGCGCATCTGGCGCCGGATCTGCCGCCGGTGTGGAAGCAATGGAGCCTGGCGGCGAACGATCTGGCGGCGACCGCGCAAGCGGTGCTGGAGGGCGATGCCGCCAGCCAGGCGCTATTCCTGGAACTGGACCGGGTTCCGCCGGATATTCTGGGTATTTACGCGGCGGCGGGCAATGCAGAATGCCAGTGGCTGCAATCCGCTTGGCGGGCAATGGCCGTGGAATATGAAAGAACCTGGCAAATAGCGGTGACCTACGGTATGCCAGCCAAGGTGCATCCGGATTGGGCGGTAGTTCTGGCCGAATTGCTGTTGGCTACCGTGTCGCCTGCGTTTCAGGAGCAGATTCAGCGAGAAGTCGATCGTCTGGCGCGCCGGGTACAGCAACCCCCCGCCTGGTTGACGGCCCTGCTGGACGCCTCGACGCAAAGCAGCGTGGCGCTGGCGTTGAAAGTCGTGCTGCGCTGGCTGCCGCTGATGGAGGAAATTCAGCGCTACACGGCGCCTCGCCTGGAAGCTTTGTTGGAGGAGTTTGCGATCCTGCATCGCAGCCCGGATTTCCGGAACGCCCTGGACGGGTTTGATCAGAATCTCCGCGATGGAGTTTATGACAGCCTCCAAGCCGTGCAACAGGCTTTAGACGCCTTGCGGCAGGATGCGCAAGCGTTGGCCGAGGTCTTGCGCAGTTACTACGCCTTGTCGGAACAAATCGCCGTGAACAGCGCCGCCTGCCCGGTATTGCGGCAATGGCAATCCCGGGTCGCTACGCCGCGCTATGCAGACGCCCAGGTGCTGGAACAAGACCTGACGCGCCCTTTTCACTGGCGGGTCAGCGTGGATGGTTGGGAACGGCCAGCGGCTTCGCCATTGAATTGGGAACACGACAGTCGCGCGTTGCCGGGCGTCCCGTCGGGCAAGACGGTGGTGGCGTTCAGTCCGGATGGGCGCTGGCTGATCAGCGGGGGGGTGGATCACACAGTGCGGTTGTGGCCCATGGAGGGTCGAGGCGGCGTGAGAACTTTTGCCGGGCATAGCGGCGCGGTTAACGCGGTGGCGTTCAGTCCGAATGGGCAATTGATCGCTAGCGCTGGTGACCGCACCATCCGGTTATGGCGAATACAGGGCGGCCCGTGTCTGGCGACCTGGCGTGGTCACGCCGGAATGGTAAACGCCATCGCTTTCAGTCCCGATGGACAATGGTTGGCCAGCGCAAGCGGCGATCGCACCGTGCGATTGTGGCGGGTGGAGAGTGGGCAGTGTGCGGCAACGCTGGCCGGACATGCAGGCGGGGTCAGCGCGATTGCCTTTGGACCGGATGGGCGGTTGATCGCCAGTGGCGGCGCCGATCGCACGGTGCGACTGTGGCGGGTTGACCTTAAACAGTGCATTGCAGTGCTACCCGGACGCACGGGCCGAGTGACTTCGGTCGCGTTCAGCGCGGATGGTCGCTGGCTGGCCAGCGGCAGCGGCAGCTTTTCCGAGCGCCGGCGAGACGATGATACGGTGCGGCTGTGGCGCGTGGAGAATCGGCAATGTGTAGCCGCGTTCCCAGGGCATACCAGCAGCGTGAACACCGTGGCCTTTAGTCCCGATGGACGGTTGCTTGCGAGCGGCAGTGGCGACCGCACCGTGCGGCTGTGGCGCGTGGAGAACCGGCAATGCGCGGCGATTTTGCCGGAACGCGCCGGGCAGGTCACCAGTGTGGCGTTCAGTCCCGATGGACGGTGGCTGGCCAGTGGTTGCGAGAGCGGGTTGGTGATATGGAATCGCGTGCAGATGACGACGCTGGAGCTTTCCCTGGAAGAATTAGCCGCATGGGAGAAGGCGCGCGCGGGTCAGTATAGTGAAATTCAACTGGCGCCAGTCCCACTATCGACAAGTCATTCCTAGAGACCGCCAAAAAATCATCCTTCTTTTATCAAAAGCTTATATAAAAACGCTAGTGCATACTTTACTTTATACTGATGCATTAGACTTGCTCCGAAGCATGAGGTAGTAGGTAGTTACGCTGATTGAACAATTTTTCCAGCGCGCCGATCATCGCAGTTATGGAGTAAGCGTTCACTTCCCCCCTTTGAAAAAGGAAGGCCGGGGGGGGATTGCGCATGGGCGACGGGGCCAAAATCCCCCCTAACCCCCCTTTGCCAAAGGGGGGGACTGAACGGTTACGTTATGGACAGTCACCTGAAGACGGAGCGCCATAGATGCGAGCCACTTCGCAGTACGCTGGCCTCGGTTTCTGTGGATCAACCTGATATTTCGCTTCCCAGCGTTCCCCCATCGGCGCATTGGGATTCTGGTATTTCTCGGTCATGATGTACGTGACTCTGGGCTTGTTCCAGGCGCCGCCCCCACGATTGAAATCGGTGAGCGCAAAGTTAGGTTCAGGCGCGGCGAGCCAGAAGCGGTACTCATTTACGAAGGCGCAAGCGCCCAGGAAGTATGCGGGCTTGCTGGGTCGCCACATGGACTGGAACTGGTCTTTGACCCATTCAGCCTGACCGGTTTCCGTGGGGGGATTGGATTCATCCAAACTCCGCCCATATTCAGTGAACATCACCGGGGTATTAGTCGGAATATTACGGCCCATGAACCAGGCGGGCAGATCATTTTCGATCCAATTTCTCATGAACGGGCCGTCATTGAAGGGATTGGTCGCATAGATAACGCGCGCTTTCCAGAAATTCAGGCCCAACCCTGGTTCCGCGATTATTGCGTTAAACACATCCAGGACTGCACCGCCAGGAAGGCCATATTTAATGCTAAAGGTGACAGGGAAAATAATTGGCAATCGATTCCTGTCAGGAATATTACGCTGGTCTTCCAAATCCTTCCAATACAGAGCAATCTGAGCCACTAGATCAGCTCGCTGGCATTCGCTCCCATCGAATTCATTGAATATTTTTAAGACTCCGGCAGCTGGATCAGGGATCCGGTCATCCTCATAGATATCTCTAAATACCTGCCTCACATTCTCCTGCCAGTTACCGGATTCAGAGCCGCATATTATCTTATAGGTATAATTGGATATAGGAATAGTTACATGCATACCCAATTGATCCGCGTAGGTAAGAAATGGATCATGATTGCGAAGTTTGCGATTCGTGGTCCAATCATAAAGATGGATAAAATTAGCATTGAGTTCTACTTTATATCGACCCAGATCATCACGACCTTGCCGGTCTACGCCGCCTGGCGCATCTTTGCCCCATAGCTGCCGAAAATCGGCATTGTAGAAATCCGAGTCATAGTAAATGGTGTATTTAGCATTTAATTTAGCTTTCGGATTATTCGGGTCTCCAGGCTGATAGTAAGGATTACCCTGTAGATCGTATGTTTGTATTTCACCCTGAAAATAAGGTAAGACCCCGCCAAATCGGGGATCCAGTGGCTTCTCGGGTCCCTGCGGCCCTGGAATATAGGCAATGCCCCGGATATCGGAGAGTCCGAATCTGTGTGCGCGCTCCATTGCGGTCATATCAGCCTGGACTGCCGCAGTAGGCAACGCCGCTGCTGTCAAAGTGAATAGTATTTTACGCCATGATTTCATTGTCTTACCCTTAAATAAATTTGATTTTTTGCAGAATTCACAGATGAGCGTGGCCGTTGAACCCGTTTAAACTCAACGCAATTATTGTTAAACAAGTCTATTAGAGAATTTCGGAAGCGGGCGGTTTTTTACAACACCACCGGCTCTGGTTCAAGTTGAATGCCAAACTCCGCTTGCACCGATGCCTGAATGGCTCGCGCCAGCCGCAACACATCCGCGCCAGCCGCCCCGCCATGATTGACCAATACCAGCGCTTGATGCTCATAAACGCTGACCGGTCCCAGAGGACGGCCTTTCCAGCCGCAATGCTCGATCAACCAGCCGGCGGCCAGTTTGAATGTCCCGTCCGGTTGGGAGTAGTGCGGCAAATTCGGATAACGATTCGCAAGGGACGCGAAGGTTGCCGCTTCGACGCGTGGATTCTTGAAGAAACTGCCGGCGTTGCCGATCTGCGCCGGGTCTGGCAACTTGCGCAAGCGAATGGCTATGACGGCATCGGCGATTTGTCGCGCGGTTGGGGAAACAATTTGCCGCGCTTCCAGTTCCTGCGTCAGGTCGGCGTAACCGGTCACTGGTTGCCAGCGCTTAGGCAGGCGAAAGGTGACCGCTGTAATCAAGTAGCGCCCCGCTGCTTCCCGTTTGAACACGCTATCGCGGTAACCGAACTGGCAATCCGCACGGTCAAGCAGGACTTCTTCACCCGTTTCCAGATCCACCGCTTCCAGGCGGTGAAACCGCTCGGCCACCTCCAATCCGTAAGCGCCGATGTTCTGGACTGGAGCCGCGCCCACTGTGCCGGGAATCAGCGCCAGATTCTCCAGCCCCGGCCAGCCTTGCTTCAATGTCCAGCAGACGAAATCATGCCATTTCTCACCTGCCCCGGCGCGCACGAACCAGGCGTCCGTGTTCTCGGCAATCAGCTCCCGTCCGGCAATGCGCACCTGCAACACCAGTCCGGCAAAATCGCCGGTGAGCACCAGATTGCTGCCGCCACCGAGGATAAAATGCGGCAGAGACGCCCATTCAGGCCGGCTCATCAGTTCAATTAGTCGCTTCGCCGCATCGATGACAGCGAACCAGTTTGCGCGGGCCGGGAGACCAAAGCTGTTCAGCTCATCCAGCGGCACATTGCGTTGCAAAAGACCGGCTGACATCAGCGTCGCTCAGCAACCTGGGGCTGAGGTCAACGCCTGTTGCAGGTCGCTGACCAGTTGATCGATCGCCTCCTGGGGCGTATTCCAGGAACACATCAGCCGGACGCCGCCTACGCCGATAAAGGTGTAAAACTGCCAACCTTTGGCCTGCAAAGTCTGAATGACTGGCTGCGGCAATTCCAGAAAAACGGAATTGGCCTGACGGGGGAACATCGGTTGCAAACCCGCTGCCTCATGCAACCGTTGCTCAAGATAGGCCGCCATGTCGTTGGCACGGCGAGCGTTGCGCAGCCAGGCGCCGGTTTCCAGCATTCCCAGCCAGGGCGCGGCAATGAAACGCATCTTGGAAGCCAGTTGTCCGGCTTGCTTGCAGCGCCAGGCGAAATCAGTCGCCAGTTCCTGATCAAAGAACAGAATCGCCTCGCCAACCGCCATCCCGTTCTTGGTTCCGCCCAGGCACAGCACATCAATACCCGCTTGCCAGGTCATTTGCGCCGGCGTCTGGTCCAGGGTCGCCACCGCGTTAGCGAAACGGGCGCCATCCATATGCATTTTCAACCCATATTGCCTGGCCAGTTCACGCAGATCGCGCAGATCATCCAGGGCGTAAACCGTCCCCAGTTCGGTGGCCTGGGTGACACTGATGACTTTGGGTTTGGGATAGTGAATGTCGGAGCGGCGGGTAATCAGCCGCTCTACGTCGGATGGATTGAGCTTGCCATGTTCACCTTTGGCCAGCAGCAGTTTGGAGCCATTCGAAGCGAACTCTGGCCCGCCGCATTCATCGGTTTCGATGTGGGCGGTCTCATGGCAAATCACGCTGTGATAAGACTGGCAGAGCGCCGCCAGCGATAGGGAATTAGCGGCGGTGCCATTGAACACAAAGAACACTTCGCAATCGGTTTCAAAAAGTTCGCGAAAACGATCAGCCGTCCGCTGAGTCCATTGATCATTGCCATAGGCTGGGGCATCGCCTGAATTCGCTTCCAGCAAGTAGTCCAGAGCTTCCGGACAGATGCCGGAATAGTTATCGCTCGCGAATTGGCGAACAGGTCGATGGATTTTATTCATACGATCAACAGAATACTCCAAATGAAATACTTACTTGTTATTGTCTTTCCACACGGTTTCATTCAGGTAACCTTGAAGAACCAAAAATTGCAATGGTAGATCAACCCGCGCCCGCCAGGCTCGTTCGGAATGTTCCGCGCCCACGAATCTCCGGGTCAGCCAATCCCGGCCTTCCCAATAACCCGCTTTCCGTAGCCATTCATCCATCCGCTGTTGCCAAGGTTCATACTCAGCATCCAGGGTTTCGGTGCCGTAGTCAAAATACAGCCGATGCCGTCCTGCCGAGGGCAAGGCGGCGCCCAGTCCATCCACCAGCGTTTCCTCGCCAATCGGCCAATGGGTGGACAGGCAGCCAGCGCCCCCAAACACGCCGGGATACTCGATCAGCGCATAGAGTGAAATCAGGCCGCCCATGCTCGACCCCATCACCAAGGTATGCGCGGGATCGGGCAAGGTCGGGTAGTGGGCATCAATGAATGGTTTCAGCTCCTCGACCAAAAATTGCAAATATCTATCCGACTGTGGCGCTCCTCCCACCTGTTCGATGAACCGGTTCAGAATGCGTTGTCCTCCGGACGCCATCAATGGTTTCTGCGGCATATATTCCTGAAAACGCAACGGACTGTTCCAGATGCCCACGATGATTGCGCCGGGTTGGCGACCCGCATACATCAGGCGCATCATCGCCTCGTCCATGCCCCAATCGACGCCAATAAAGGACAGCGCCGGATCGAACAGATTCTGGCCATCGTGCATGTAGATGACCGGGTAACGGATTGTTGAATCGGCTGGATCATTCGGTGGACGCCACACATCGACAGGCCGGGACGCGATGTGACGGGATGGGAAACCGGTGTAGCGGGTCAGAAAACCGGTTCCGTCGGAAAACGGTAGAGTGATTTTCGTTAAGGCGCTTACTGTTTTGCTGTTTTTCAAATCGACTCCCGTACAATCTCCCCCAGCCCTACTTGGCGAAGCGCTTCGTTAAGCAATTGGCGCACTTCGCCAACGGTTTCCAGGGCAAGCGCCTGTTGCGCCAGTTCACGCGCTTTGGTCAAGGTAAAGCTGCGGATCGCCCATTTGACCTTGGGCACGCTGACCGCGCCGGCGCTCAGGCTATCCACGCCCATGCCCAACAGCAGCACCGCAGCCCCTGGATCAGCCGGCATTTCTCCGCACAGATTGACGGGCCGGCCCGCCTGATGACCTTCGGCGATGACGTGGGCAATGGCCTTGAGCATGGATGGATGCAGATTGTCATACAGACTGGCCACTCGGGCGTTGTCACGGTCCACCGCCAACAAGTACTGGGTGAGGTCATTGGTGCCGACTGACAGAAAATCCACCCGCCGCGCCAGTTGTCCAGCTTGCCAGACCGCGGAGGGGATTTCGATCATGACCCCGATTTCCGGTCGCGCCGCCGGACAGCCTTCCTCGCACAACTCCCGATGGGCGCGCTCCAGTAACTGCAACGCTTCGTCGACTTCCTCGACCGTGGTGATCATCGGAAACAGGATGCGCAGGTTATTCAGTCCAGTGTTGGCCCGCAGCATGGCGCGCAACTGGGTCAGGAAAATGTCCGGGTGATCCAGGGTGAAACGCATTCCCCGCCAGCCGAGAAATGGATTGCTCTCCTCAATGCGAAAGTAGGGCAAGGTCTTGTCGCCGCCAATGTCCAGTGTGCGCATCACCACGGGCCGCGGGGCAAAGGCGGCCAGCATTTGACGGTAAATCTGATACTGCTCATCCTCGCTGGGAAATGATTCGCGCACCATAAATGCAAATTCGGTGCGATACAGCCCCACCCCGTCGGCGCCGTTATCCATCACCTTGGCGATATCGGTGAGTAAACCGGCCTTGGCATGAAGCGGAATACGATAGCCATCCTGGGTCATCGCCGGTTGCTCGCGCAAAGTCCGCAATTCCTGGGTCAATTCCACTTCATTAGCGATGAGCTGTTGATATTCCTTGCGCATCGCTGCATCGGGGTTGAGATAAACCCGGCCTTGATAGCCATCGACAATGATGGTGTTGCCCTCAAAACGGCCCAAGGGGCGGTCGCCCAAGCCCAACACAGCCGGAATGCCCATGGCCCGAGCCAGCAGCGCAACGTGGGACAACGCCGATCCACGCAGGCACACAATACCGGCCAGTCGCTCCGGCGGCGCTGCCGCCAAGTGGGCGACGCTCATTTCCTCTGCAACCAAAATACAACGTTCAGCCGTAGGTTCCGGCGTCTGCGCCGGCGCGGCGCGCAAGTGATGCAACACCCTTCGGCCCAGATCGCGGATGTCCTCGGCGCGGGTGCTCAGGTAAGGGTCCTCGGCCTGTTCCAGCAACCGCGCCCGCGAGCGGATCGCGTCGCGCCAGGCCGCCGGCGCCCAATGACCGGCCCGAATACCATCCAGCGTATCGCTCAGTAGACTGTCGCTGCTCAACATCATGCGGTAGACCGTGAACAGGGCCTGTTCGGTGGGGGGCAGCAGCGGCGCCAGATGCTCGCTGGCCTCGCGCACCTCTTGTTCGACGGCAGCAATGGCTCGATGGAACGCCGCCTCTTCCGCCGCCGGGTCCAGCGCCGGACGGTCGGGCACATCGTCGAGGTCGGCCAACAGGTGAGGAATAGTGATCGTGCCGATGGCGATGCCGGGCGCGCCGGCGACCCCTTGCAAGGCACGGGTTCCGGTGAACAGGGGTTTCAGCAGCTCTTTGGTGGCGCCGCTGAGGATGGCGTGATTCAGGATGCTGGCCAGTTGCGCTGCGATAGTGACCAGAAAATCCACTTCGGCGGGATGAAAGCGGCGGGTAGCAGTGTGCTGGACGGTCAATACTCCCAGTACGCGCCGGTACTGGATCAGCGGTACGCCCAGAAAGGCATGATAGGCTTCCTCCTCTACCTCGCGGACGGCATAAAAGCGTGGATGGAGCGGCGCATCTTCAAGATTCAGGGGTTCCTGTCGCTCGGCGACCAGACCAATCAGGCCCTGCTGACGGTTCAGCCGAATCTGGCCAATGGCCTGCGGATTCAGCCCGGCGGTAGCCATCAGCACAAACTCACGATTGTCCTCGTCGGCGAGATAGACAGTGCAAGCCGCGCTATTCATCGCATCCCGAATTCGGTTAACGGTAATCGCCAACGCGCTGGACAAATCCGGAGCGGCGCTGACATCCTGAACGATGCGGCGCAGGGTTTCGAGCATAGGGTCCAATTCCTTCCGGTTGGAAATTGTTCGGAACACAGCGTAAGCCGCCATCACGGATTGTGATAGCACTAAGTAATTGAAAAAAATATGGATGTTCAAAGCCTGGTCAGCTCCTCTATCCTCGCGGCCCCCGCGTAGCCCTGGATTATGGACGGGTAACATGATGCTTAAGGTTACCAGCAGGCTCAATGGTTCAGTCGCGCCGAAGGAAGGCAGGTAGAATGTTAGCAAACCGATCCCAATCTCTAATCGAAATCTAATCCCATGAATGATGAAATACAGATGACCCTTGATCCAGCGCGCGCGGGCCGCCTGCTGCGGCTGGCAACCTACGCCTCAGTGGCGACCGCCACGGTATTGATTGCCGCCAAACTGGCGGCGGCGTTAATGACCGGCTCGGTGAGCGTCCTGGCCTCGCTGGTCGATTCGATGATGGACGTGGCGGCGTCGATCATTAATCTTCTGGCGGTGCATTATTCCCTGCAACCGCCGGACCGCGATCACCGCTTCGGTCACGGCAAGGCCGAACCACTGGCCGGTTTGGTGCAAGCGGCGTTTGTGGCCGGTTCAGCCGTATTTCTGGTCCTGCACGCGATCGACCGGCTGCTGTATCCGCAACCGCTCAATGACGCTATGGTAGGGGTTAGCGTCCTGTTATTCGCCATGGTGGCTACCGGAGTATTGCTGCTCTTTCAGCGCCAGGTGATTCGCCGGACCCAGTCCACGGCCATTCGCGCCGACGCCTTGCATTATGCCACGGACCTGTTGACCAACGCCGCCACGATTGCCGCACTGGGACTGGCGATGCTGGGCTGGCCGAGCGCGGATCCGGTGTTTGCCATCGGCATTGCCTTTTACATCCTCTACAGCGCCGGGCAGATTGGCCATGAATCCATTCAGCTGTTAATGGATCGCGAGTTGTCCCCCGAGGTGCATACCCAAATCAAGCAGATTGTGCGCGACCATCCCCAGGTGCGGGGCGTGCATGATGTGCGCACCCGCAGTTCCGGACAAACTTATTTCATCCAGTTGCATTTGATGCTGGATGATCTCATACCTCTAGTGGAGGCGCACCGGATCGCCGATGAGGTTGAAGCCTCAATCCTCACCGTGTTTCCGAATGCGGATGTCCTCATCCACGAGGATCCCACCACGGAAACCCCGCCGCCGCCATTACCAGGATGAACCAGCCGGTTCGTCAGGCGCAACCCAATCAATACAGATCATTAATCCCCATTCGCCTGAAAGCGTAATCGCGCCCGGATCAACGCGCCGCCAAGCGCGCCACGGTCGATTGCCAACTGTCCGTAATAGACTTCTTCGACCAAATCCCGCACCACCGCCAAGCCAATGCCATGACCGGCGACCGTCGGATCGGCCCTTTGCCCCCGGTTGAGCAGCAACGGCGCTTGCTCAGCCGGGATACCCGGCCCGTCATCTTCGACTTCGACGACCAGTTCCGCCCGCCCGTCATGCTCGGCGGAGTGGGCACGGACGACCACTTGACGTTGCGCCCATTTACAGGCGTTGTCCGCCAGGTTGCCTAAAATTTCCAGCAGATCGCCCTCGTCACCGTGGAATATGGTGCGGTTCTCCATGACACAGGAGAAATCCAGATGACGTTCCGCGTAAACCTTGGCCAGTGAGTCGAGAATCCGGCGAGTCAGGGGCGCAACTGGCAAAGGGGCGCTGAGCGCAATGCGCCCGGAAGCAGCGGCCCGCTGCAATTGGTAATCCACAGTGCGATTCATTCGCTCCAACTGCTCGCCCAGTACCTGTCGCAGTTCCTCGGGAGAAACGCTGTTATCCAATGCGCCGCGCAATACCGCTAACGGTGTTTTCAGGCTATGCGCCAGATCGCCCAGGGCATTGCGATAGCGATCCAACAGAGTGCGACCCTGATGCACCAGGGTGTTCAGATTGATCGTGAGCGGGCGCAATTCGTCGGGATAATCACTGCTTAATTCGATACGCTGGCCGGTTTCAATTTCGGTGACCTCGGTCGCCACGCGCCGCAGCGGTTTCAGACTCCAGCGTAGAATCAGACCCTGCACCGTGAGCAGCACCGCGGTCGCCGCCAGCAACCAACCCCATAGACTACGTCGGAAACTCCAGAGCTGGTCAAGAAAATTCCACTGAGTTTCAGCGACGCGGAAGGTATAAAGCCGGTATTGATTCGGGGCTATTTCCCAACTGACGGTGAAGGCCAGCAGGAACAGCGGAGGGCCATCCGATGCCTCCAATGGTGCAAACTGGGTGTCGCCGGGATTGCGGATTGCCGGGAAAAACGGCAGCGCCATGCCCAGCAGCGAGGGCGAACGCCAGACCAGATTGCCTTTGGCGTCCATGACATCCGCGTACAGGCCGGAATCCGGAGTTGAGAAGCGGGCTTCCGGCAATGCCTGCGGCAAGGTCAGGCGGTCAAAAGCGTCCATGTCGACCGCGCCAAGTAACATGTAAACCTGCGCTTGTAGGCGGTCCTGGACGGCGGCCAGGGCGCTCTCCTGAAACGCCTGGTCAAGAGTCAGACCGGTCAATCCCAAAAAGGCGGCCAGCACCACGCTGGCGGCAATCAGCAAGCGACTGCTGAGGGAATGCATCAGCACTCAGCCGGCGGTGCGTTCCAGACGGAATCGGTAACCGCGTCCCCGCAAGGTTTCAATAGGATTGAGTGTGCGATCCGGGTCGAGTTTGCGGCGTAATCGGCCCACCAGCACTTCCAGCACGTTGCTGTCACGGTCCTCATCTTCCTGATAGAGATGCTCGGTCAGTTCAGTTTTGGAAATCACTGTACCCGCGTGAAGCATGAGGTATTCCAGCAATTTGTATTCATAGGCAGTCACTTCCACCGGTTGGGTATTCAAGGCGACCTGCTGAGCGCCGGTGTCCAGGGCAACGGGTCCGCAATACAACACCGCCTGGGTCCAGCCGCCAGTGCGGCGAATCAGCGCCCGCAACCGCGCTAACAATTCCTCGGCGTGAAAAGGTTTAACCAGATAATCGTCAGCGCCCGCTTCCAGTCCCTCGACCTTGTCTTGCCAGCGTCCGCGGGCGGTCAGAATCAGGATCGGGAATTTGCGCCCTTCCGAACGCCAGCGACGGATCACTTCAATGCCAGACATCTCGGGAAGTCCCAGGTCGACAATCGCTGCATCCAGCGGGTATTCCTGACCTACGTAGAGTCCGGTTCGACCATCGGCGGCAGCGTCCACCGCGTAACCCTGTTCGTGTAATTGGGCGGTGACCCGTTCCAGCAAGGGGGCTTCGTCTTCAATAACCAGAATGCGCATGTTGTCTCTCAATCGCTGTTTAATCGCGCATGGCGCCGTTGCCGGGATCATAATGGAAGTTGCGAACCCGACCATCGGGTTGCAGGATGCGGACCCGATAGCCACGCCGTCCATCGCGTTCGGCGCCCTGCACGCCCAATACCCGACCTCCAGTCGCACGGCGGGCGGCGTCAGCCGCTCGATCAGGATCGGCGAACGAGCGGCCCGGTTGACGATCCGTTCTGCTACGGGCAGGTGGGCCATAATCGCCGCTGCGGTACGATCGATAGGATTGCGCCTGGGCATTGCCGGTGACGAGCAAGCCCGCTAGCGCTAAAAGCGCCAAATAACGCAGTAGCATCGATCTGTTGGACATGACATAAAACTTCCAGATGAACTCTTGAACAAGACTAAAGGTAAGCGTTCACCTCCCCCCTTTGAAAAAGGGGGGCCAAAATCCCCCCTCACCCCCCTTTGCCAAAGGGGGGGACTGAACGGTTACGACTAAAGTTTAGCTTGATGAGCGTGAATCAGGACTGAATTATCCAGATAAAATCCTCGATCTTTCGCCGCAAACCTGGGCATGGACGGAGGGAGCGCCGTGGGTATTCAGTAGGGATTCAGCCGGCGCTTCCTAGTCTGGATCGCACTGCACGACACGGGAATGACGCCGTGGATCCGCAATTAATCGGGAGTGAACAAAGATGAACATGAAATGGCAAGCAGGATTATTGGCGATTTTAATCCTGTTGGGTCCGACTGTGGTTTGGGCGCAACGGTTCAACATGCGTGATGTCGAGGTAGAAGTGGTCAACGAAAGAGGGCGACCGTTTCCACAATATCCGCTACGGCGCGGTAACCACGGAATGGTTTATAAGGCGCATCTGGAAGCAGTGCGTGGCAGCAATTATTCGATCCAGATTCGCAATCGCAGCAATCAGCGGATTGGCGTGGTGATCGCCGTGGATGGGCGCAATATCATTTCCGGCGAGCGCTCCAGTCTTCGTTCGGACGAACGAATGTATGTGCTTGGACCCTATCAGCAGGAAACTTATGAAGGTTGGCGAACCGGTAAAAATCGGGTCAATCGTTTCTATTTCACCGATGCTGGCGACTCCTACGCGGGTGCCTGGGGCGATTATTCAGCGATGGGGGTTATTGCAGTGGCGGCTTTTCGAGAAGTTGCGTATGAACCGGCGCAGCCACAGCCCTGGTCCGAAGGCCGGCGGAATGAACGCCGCGCAGGCGAATCCAGTCGGCAAGGCGCGCCTCCGGCGGCGGCAGATGCGCCGCGCACCCTGCGGGCAGCGCCTGGCACTGGCTATGGTGAAAAAGAGTGGTCTCCATCGCGGCGTGTGGAATTTGAAGCCGAGCGGCGACCCTTTGCGCAATTTTTCCTGAAGTACGCTTGGCGCGATACGCTGTGCCAAGAACGAGTCATTGATTGCGATCGCAGCCAGCGGCATCATCCGCGCAACCGATTCTGGGATGAAGAGGATCGCTATGCGCCGCATCCGCCACGTTATGATCGTTACGATGATTTGCGGTAGCTTGTAGAGAGGCTTTTAACTGCCGAGGGTTGAATTCCCCGCAGCTCGCTGCGGGGTTGGCTTTTTTACGCACTGCCTTAAGCCCGATCAAACGGAAACGCTAACACCTCGGCCAGCATCTCTTTCCCCGCCGCCAGCATGACCAATCGGTCAAAGCCCAGCGCTACCCCGGCACAGTCGGGCAATCCATCCGCCAGCGCCATCAGCAGGTTTTCATCAATCGGCATCACTGGCAAACCTTGCGCCTGCCGCGCCGCATTCTCCGCGGTAAACCGGCGGCGTTGTTCAACCGCATCCCCCAGTTCGTGGAAACCGTTTGCCAGTTCGATACCGTTCAAATACAACTCAAAACGTTCGCCAACCAGTGGATTGTCCGGTTGCAACCGGGCCAACGCCGCTTGCGAAGCGGGATAGTCGTAAACGAAGCATAGTCGCCCCTGACCAAGATGGGGTTCAACGCAGTGCGTAAGCAGCAGGTCCAGCCAGGGATCGACATCTTCCTTCGGCATCCCCGGCGGGATAGAAATGCGCCTTTTTTTCGCAGCGGTTGCCAGTTGCGCAACCGTTGCCTGATGCGGATTCAGGCCAAGCAGTCGTTCAAACATGTCCTGATAGCTCAGCCATTCCGGTTCCGCTAACGGTAACCGATCTGCCAGCAATTCTGTTACCAGCTCAGTAACCTCTTGCATTAACTGATGATAATCAAAACCGACCCGGTACCACTCCAGCAGGGTGAATTCGGGATTATGACGGCGCCCGGCTTCGCCATCGCGAAATGCTCGGGCGATTTGGTAGATACAACCACTGCCTGCCGCCAACAGGCGCTTCATGGGAAATTCCGGGGAAGTATGCAGGTACAGCGTTTGGGCGTGGCGCGGCCCTGGTCCTGAATACGCGGTGACGAAACTGGTCAGATGCGGGTCGGTAGTTGCCGCCGCTGACAGCATCGGTGTTTCCACCTCCAGCACCTCCCGCGCTGCAAAGAACGCACGGATTTGCGCCAGTAATTCAGCCCGCAGTCGCAGTATGCCTGACGCCGGATGCTTGTAGCCTGACATTACGCCGGCTGCAATTGCACTACGGTTTCCGCCGTCATGCAAACCCGGTTACGACCACCATTTTTAGCTTCATACAACGCCGTGTCAGCGCGCTGCATGAGATCCAGCAGCGTTTCCTGCGGCTGGCGAATCGCAATGCCAATGCTCACAGTGATCACGCGCCCGGTCATCGGCGCCTCAAAACGAATAGCCGCGACCTGCGTCCGCAATCGTTCGGCAAAAACAGTGGCCTGAGCCACCGCATCGCCCACTACAAAGATGGCGAACTCTTCTCCGCCCAGCCGCATTGGAATATCGCTGCCTCGAATGGAACTCAGAATTTCCGCAGCGACCCGCCGTAGTACAACATCCCCTTGATTATGCCCGTAGGTGTCATTCACGCTTTTGAAGTGATCAATATCCAGCATCAGCACCGCCACCCGATTGCCAGGATTGCGATCTTGAATGTCGCAGAGCCGCTGAACAACCTCCTGCATATAGATGCGCGTGAACAGGCCAGTCAGGGGATCGCGGATCGAACGCTCGTAAATTCGTTGCCGCTCCATGTCGAGTTGGCGATAAATGACCTCCCGCCCCACCGCAACTTGCAATGGCACACTCATCTGCTCAATGACCTGGCGCAACTCATCATTAGAGGTCGCCGGTTCGGCCAGATGAATAATCGCCACCGCATGCGCCGTTCCTTGGGCGGGCGAAAACAAGGGCAACATCAAAGCCAAAGCATCATCGCTGTCGCCGGCCAGCATGAACTCGGTCGCACCGGTTACATGCAATTCGCTCCATTGCTTGTGATCCAGATCGAGAATGCGAGCGACGACGGCGGGCGGCTCGGTTTCGACGCCACGGTAGCGACTCTCGGGCGAAAGATACAGAACTTTCTGTTCATCCAGCCGAGCGTAAAACTCCAGTGAAGTCGCGGGCAAGATTCGCCGAGTGATCGCCAACAGACTGTTAGCAATGTCATGAAAATCCCGGTAGATCAACATGGTCTGTATGATATCGCGCAGCGTCTGGTTCAATTGGGACAAACGCCGGATGTCGGTGTCGCCGTAGGCAATCAGGTAAAGTCCGCAATCCAGGGTTTTCAGCTTGTTGATCATGAAGCTGACCAGCTTCTCGGGAATGATCGAACCATGCTGTGGGGCGATGATGCGAATCGGACAACGCTCAATGGCTTGCAGCGCGTAACCGAGAATATCCCGACTCGGCATGTAGTGTTCGTGAAACGGGCGCATAGCCTCGAAATACGCTTCGCCTTGCGCTACCAGGGAAAACTCCGGTGTTAACCCACCAAAGATATCGCTGGAAAACAAGACCCGAGATACTGGGTCAAACGTGCAGATCGCGCCAGGAAAGTGTGCGTAGGGAGTAAATACAAACTCCAGCGTGCGGTCTTCCAGCGGCAATTTCCAGGCATGTTCCTCCACCAACCAGAACGGCATTCGCAACCCATAATGCTTGATCAGCATCTGAGTTCGCCAATGCGTAATCAGTACGGCATCGTCCCGACCCACGATTTGATCGATTAACGGCAATGCACCGGTGATGTCCGGATCCTGATGGTGGCAGATAAAATAGCGGATCTGGGAAAACGGGATGATCTCTTCGATCTTGCGCAGGGTATGGCGGAAAGTCAGCACCGAACCGGGATCCAGCAACACCGATTGATTTCCCTGCTCAATCAGATACACATGACATTGAAAAGTATCTTTTTCCTGATGATGTCCAACCCACCAGATCCGATCGGCGACCTGGATCGCATGGCGAATGTCAGCATGTTCAAGATCGTCAATCGTGCAGGTGGCAGTCATCGCCATATTCTCCACACAAGGCCCAGCCGATTCAGGAGGGCTAAAGTCGGGTATTTTTGCAAGCAGCGCAGCTTTTAAGAAACCCGCTTTGCTGTTTTCAATCGAATTAACGGGTTAATTATGTACGGCCTGCCCGTAAAAACCCACTTTCGCAACTATTCTTTGACCCGGGACACATATTCGCCCGTTCGGGTGTCTACTTTGATGACCTCGCCACTCTGGACAAACAACGGCACGCGGACCACCGCGCCGGTTTCCAGGGTCGCTGGTTTGCCACCACCGCCCGAGGTGTCGCCGCGCAGACCCGGATCGGTCTCGATAATGGTCATGATGACGAAATTCGGAGCCGCGACGCTCAAAGGGACGCCGTTCCACAGGGTAACCTGGCAAATTGCTTCTTCCTTCAGCCATTTTGCGGCATCGCTCACCGCTGCTGCGTCAGCGGTGACTTGTTCAAAACTCTGCGGGTCCATGAAATGCCAGTATTCGCCGTCGTTGTAGAGATATTGCAGTTCAACATCGACGACATCGGCGCCTTCCACGGTGTCGCCGGATTTAAAGGTGCGCTCGATGACCCGACCGGTTTTCAGGTTGCGCACCTTGACTCGGTTGAACGCTTGGCCCTTACCGGGCTTGACGAATTCATTCTCGACGACGGTATAAGGATCGCCATCCAGCATGATCTTCAGCCCACCCTTGAATTCATTAGTACTATACGTTGCCATGCAAAATTCGCCTTCTGTTAGAGTGATTGAGCAATAAAGCATATATGATAACTGCAAAGCCGTTGTCCCGTCAGGCTTCGTGCTGGCAGCGGGAATTCGCCCGCGCTATCCGCGATCCCAACGAGTTACTGCGAGAGCTTGACCTCAATCCCGCCTTATTGCCCGCAGCGCAAGCCGCGGCGGTAAAATTTCCGCTGCGGGCGCCACGAGGTTTCGTGGCGCGGATGCGTCGGGGCGATCCAGACGATCCGTTGTTAAGGCAAGTGTTGCCGCTGGCGGAGGAACTGGCGCCCGCGCCCGGCTTCGTCGCTGATCCGTTAGACGAACAGGCCACGCAAGCCGCGCCAGGGGTTCTGCATAAATACCCCGGTCGCGCGCTGTTGATCGCCACGGGCGTTTGCGCGGTGCACTGCCGTTATTGCTTCCGCCGGGCGTTTTCCTACACCGAGGCTCGAGCCGGAGCGAATCAGTGGCGATCAGCGTTGTCCTATTTGGCCAGTGACGCCAGCATTCGTGAAGTCATCCTCAGCGGCGGCGATCCACTGGCGTTGTCCAACCGTCGGTTGAGCGTCTTGCTGGCGGCGCTGGAGCAGATCCCGCATCTGGAGCGGTTGCGGATTCACAGCCGGTTGCCGATTGTTTTACCCGAGCGCATCGACGACGGGTTGGCCGCAATGCTAACCGACACTCGGTTGCGCCCGGTTTTGGTGATCCATGCCAATCACCCGCATGAAATCGACGAAACCGTGGTCAAGGCGCTAGAATGTTTGGCGACGGCAGGCGTGACATTGCTGAATCAGTCAGTGCTGCTGCGCAGCGTTAATGACGATGCAGCAACCTTGGCGGCATTAAGCGAGGCGTTGTTTGCCGCCCGAGTACTGCCCTATTATTTGCACTTGCTTGACCATGTGCAGGGTGCGGCGCATTTTGCTGTGAAGGAAAACGTAGCATTAGCTATTATGAACACATTACGTCAGCGGTTGCCAGGCTACCTGGCGCCTCGGCTGGTGCGAGAACAACCAGGGCAATTGGCCAAAACCTTGGTGGAATCATGCCGCTGATGAAGTCTTGCTTCCCGTTTGGATTCTGGCCCCCAGCAGAGGTTGGAGCGCGTGTCTGAGCCTTCTGTCATTAACCTGTTGATCGTGGATCGCTCCCGATCTGATATTGACCATATCGTCAAAACCCTTCGTGGCGATGATTATCAACTCGAATTGACCGAGACCGACCAGGCGGAAGAAGCCCGGAGCACGATCGATTATCAACCCCTGGATATCATTCTTCTGCGACTGGCCGACGAATTGCCCACCATTGCCGAGATGCGGTTGATGGTAGCTGAAGCGCAGCAGGACATTCCCCTCGTGGTTGTAGTGGATGACGAACATCGCCAGGAACTTCGACCGTCTCGTCTGCTGGAGGAAGGCGCCGACAATTATTTTTACCTGGATGACGCCGATCATCTGGTCGCGGTCATTCGCAAGGAGTTACGCCATCTCCAGGATCGCAAGCGCGAGAAATCATTTGAGGTGCGCTTCAAAGAAGGGGAAATCCGCAGTCAGGCGTTGCTGGAAAACATTCAGGAAGCCATTGCCTATATTCATGAGGGCGTTCACGCCTACGCCAACGCCGCCTACCTGCGCCTGTTCAGCTATGAGCGCAAGGAAGATCTGGCGAATATTCAACTGGTCCACATGGTCCCACCGGGCTACCGGGATGCGCTGAAAAGCGTACTGCGCCGTAGTATCCGCTCTGGCAAAGCGATTGAACCCGTGGAGCTGGTCGGAGTAAGAAGTAACGGCCAAACCTTTCCCATTCTGTTGGAGTGCGCTCCAACTCGAATGAATGACGAACCCTGCACCCAGATTCTCGTCCGCGATGCGACTCCAGAGAAAAGTCCTTACAATCAGCAACTAGAGGAAATGCTCAAGTTTGACGAAGTGACCGGTCTCTACAGCCGGCGATTTTTCCTGGAATCGGTGGAAATTGAGCATGAAGGCTCTGTGTTGTACGTGCTGTTCACCGATTGCTCCACGATTCGTCATTCGATGGGCTTTGAAGCCACCAGCCAATTCATGCGCGACGCGGCGGGCTTGATCAAACGCATGCTGGATCCGGATGATATGGCGGCCTATTTCGCCAGTGAAGTCATTGCGATCTATGCGCCCACCCGCTCATCGACCGATCCCTTGATGCTGGCTGAGCATATCCGCGCCACGATTGCTTCTCATAACTTCAAAATCAGTGGCAAGTTATTTACCACGACTTGCTGCGTGGGCATTTACGATGCCCGCGAAAGTCATGAAACCGCATTGCAGATTCTGTCCCATGCCGATCGAGCCTGCGAGACCGCGCGGCAGAAAGGCGGTAATCAGGTTGACGTTTATACGCCGCCCAAAGATGAAAGTATCTCGGAGCGAGATGGCGGCGCGATCAGCGAGCAAGATGAAGCAACAATTCACCTGATTCGCGATGCGTTGACCAAGGGTCGTTTCAGTTTGAACTATCAACCGATTGTCAGCTTTGAAAGCGCGGAGGAAGCGCGCTATAAAGTCTATCTGCGGATTGCAGATGACGCAGGTGATCGCCAATCGATGGATAAACTGGGCAATGTGGCAGTGCGGTATGGCATGATGAGCACCCTGGATAAATGGACCATCATCCGGGGGATGGCGGCATTGATTGAAATCCAGAAGAAAGGTGATACCCCTCCCATTCTTTTTGTTCGACTATCTCGTAATTCATTGGCCGACAAAGATTTCTTTGACTGGTTAGTCAAGCGTTTCAAGGAAAGCCGGCTGACGCCGCAATTCCTGGTGTTTGAAATTAAGGAAGATGACGCTGAGGAGGGCTTTGAGGAAACCCGGTTGTTGCAAGTGCGCCTGCGGGAGTTGGGCTGTGGCCTTGCGCTGTCCCATTTTGGCGGTAAGTCGCATTCCGAGCGGCTGCTTACGGGACTAACGCCGGACTATATCAAGCTGGATGGCAGCCTGATTGAGCGGTTGGCTAAGGCCAAGGATGAAAACAGCCGGCAGGCGATGGCGCAACTCGCCCAGCGCGCCCACGAAATCAACACCCGGGTCGTGGCCGCCGGGGTTATGACTGCGCCACAGATGGCCAGCATCTGGCAATTCGGCGTCACGTTAGTACAAGGTAATATGGTGGCGGAAGCCAGCGAGCATCTGGACTTTGATTTTCGTCAGTATGCGGGGTGAGTCGTGAGTAGCGAATGGGGCTTTCGCTACTCCTTGCCTCCCTATCCTCTCTGGCGCAGCGCGGCGATCCGCTCTTCCAGCGGCGGATGGGTCATCAGCAACTTGCGCAGACCCTCGCTCAACCCACCGTTGATGCCAAACGCCGCCATTTGCGAGGGCAATTGCGAAGGCTCATGCAGCTGTCGTAACCGCTCCAGTGCGGCGATCATTTTGCCGCGACTGGCCAGCCGCGCGCCGCCGGCGTCAGCATGAAACTCGCGTTGGCGGCTGAACCACATGACAACCAGCGACGCTAGGAAGCCGAATACGATTTCCATGATAAAGCTGGTGATGTAGTAGCCGATGCCGGGGCCGCGATACTCCCCGCCCCGCGAGAGCGCCTGATCCACCAGATAACCCACCACTCGCGACAGGGCGATCACAAAGGTGTTCAGCACACCTTGAATCAAGGTTAGCGTCACCATGTCGCCATTAGCGACGTGACTGACCTCATGGCCCAGCACTGCCTCGACTTCCTCGGCGCTCATCTGTTCCATCAGACCGGTGCTCACAGCGACCAGGGCATGGTTGCGGCTGGCGCCGGTAGCGAAGGCATTCGGTTCTGGCGAATGATAAAGAGCGACTTCCGGCATCCCGATTCCGGCATTCTGAGCCTGGTAACGAACGGTTTCCACCAGCCACAACTCGGTCTGGGTGCGGGGTTGCTCGATAACTTGAGCGCCGACCGACATTTTCGCGATCCATTTCGACATGAGCAGCGAAATCAGGGAGCCGCCCATACCGAAAATAGCCGAGAAGATCAACAGACCGGTGAGATTGAGGCCGGTTCCAACCAGAAAGCGATCAACTCCAAGTAAACGAGTGATGACGCCGAGCAGAATGATCACGGCCAGATTGGTGACAACAAACAGAAAAATACGCTTCATGATGGCGCTCCGCGAGGATGATGTTGAAGACTCTATAGGCGCTTGGGGGGGAATTTCAAGAAATGGCTATTGACTTCCCTTTTCCTCTGCGAGGTCAGAGGTGAGAGGATCTGATCAACATAGCGTCGCCATAGCTGAAGAACCGGTAACGCTGTTCAACGGCGTGGCGATAAGCGTTAAGAATTTGCGCATGGCCAGCGAAAGCCGCAACCAGCATCAGTAGAGTGGATTCCGGTAGATGAAAATTGGTAATCAGCGCATCCACGTTGCGAAAGCGATAACCGGGGTAAATGAAAATCCGGGTTTCGCCGCTCCACGGTTGAAGAATATTATTCTCGCCGGTAGCGGTTTCCAACGCCCGTACGACAGTAGTGCCGACTGCGACGATCCGCCCGCCACGCGCCTGGGTCGCCTGAATCTGCTGGCAAACCGCCGCGCTGACATCAATCCATTCGGCATGCATCTTATGCCCTTCAATACGCTCTGCCCGCAGCGGTTGAAACGTGCCCGCGCCGACATGCAGGGTAATAAAAGTGGATTCGATTCCCCGTTCGGTGAGCCGATCAAACAAGTTCTGATCAAAGTGTAAACCGGCGGTGGGCGCGGCCACAGCGCCGGGTTGACGAGCATAGATAGTCTGATAACGCTCCCAGTCTGCTCTAGTCGGTTCGCGGGTGATATAAGGCGGCAGGGGAATGCGGCCATGCTGTTCGAGCAACGTCAGTAGTGGTTGATTCCCGTCCAGGCGAATTTCGAACAAATCATCGTGACGACCGAGGACAGTGGCGGTAAATCCAGCGTCGAATTGCAATTTTCCACCGGATTTTGGCGCTTTACTGACCCGAAGTTGGACCAACGCCCGTCGTTCATCCAGCAACCGCTCCACCAGCAATTCGAACCGGCCACCGCTGGCCTTGTGTCCAAACAATCGGGCTGGAATCACCCGGGTGTCATTGAAGACCAGCAGATCGCCTGGCCGCAGCAGTTCGGGCAGATCGCGAAACCAGCAGTCGTCAAGTTGACCGGTCGCGCTGTCCAGCGCCAGCAATCGGCTATCGCTACGTTGCAGCGGCGGATACTGGGCAATCAGTTCTGACGGCAGATCAAAATGGAAATCCTGCCGCCTTAGCGAGTGAACCGGCGATCCGATGGGCTTTTTTACTGCAACCGGGGTCACCGTGGAACCCTGATCACTGTCTAAACTCTGATTGATCATTCCGTTGCCATCATGTGGATATTGAAATGCATAAGACCTTTTTGATTATCACCGCACTGTACGCCGCCAGTAGCTTGGCTGCCGAAAATCAAAGCTCCGAACCGGCTGCGCCCGCGCTGAGCGTGGCTCCGATGGCCCTCAAACAACCCGATCTGACCAAACTGCAAGCCGCGGTTAATGGCGAACAACCGGATAGTGTTGCTCCAACAGCTATCCCTGGTTTGTTCGAGGTCATTCTGGGCGGCCAGGTCTTCTATCTGAGCGCGGATGGCCGTTTTGTCTTGCAGGGTGATCTGCTGGAGCTGGACTCCCGCGCCAATTTGACCGATCGCCGGCGTGGCGAATTGCGAAGCAAGGCGATCGAGACCATCAATGAAAAGGACATGGTGGTATTCGCGCCAGAGGCGGCAGTCCAGCATACAGTGACGGTGTTTACTGATATTGACTGCGGTTATTGTCGCAAGATGCACAGTCAGATAGCTGCTTACAATAAGGAAGGCATCAAGATACGCTATCTGATGTTTCCGCGCGAGGGAATTAACTCCGATTCATTCAATAAGGCGGTGGCGGTTTGGTGCGCCGACAATCGACAGGAAGCGATGACCAAAGCCAAACGTGGCGAAGAGATCGAGCGCAAAACCTGCGACAATCCAATCCAGGCGCAATTTGAACTGGGCCAGAAACTGGGTGTGCGCGGGACGCCGAGCATGATCCTGGAAGATGGCGAACTGATTCCCGGGTACGTGCCGCCGACCCAATTAGCGCAGCTTCTGGCAAAAGGTAACAATTGAGAATTCATGTTCTACAACCCTTTGGAACCGTTCCAGAAAATTCCCTCTCCCGGTGGGACAGGGCCTGCAATTAGCGCCGCCTGCTATGCTGTTATCCCCTCCTCGACCTTGCCTCCCGGATCTGCGCCATGCGTTTTTTCAACGCTAGAGTCCGGTTCGACCTGAGCGTCATTACTGCCTGTCGCCTCTACAGCGTTGAAACCTTGATGAAATTATCGGGTTGATCGATCAGAAAAATACTTTTTTCTCCACACCCCGCGCCAGACCGGCAAGACTTCCTGTCGGCTGGCGCTGCGGGACTTGCTGAATCAGGGTGGACGCTACCAGGCTGTTTACGCCAATCTGGAAACTGTCGAGGTAGCCTGCGAAGATATCGCGATGGCCATGTCGGGCATTGTGCAACCACTGTTGTTGGCACGTCCTGCTGTTTCATGGGTTTCGGCAAATATGAGTTTGCCTATTCCTACTCATTTTTTACCCAATTCTATTCTATGACATTACAGCTATTGATCTTATTATGAATAAGCTATTAATTATATTTTTAATAGTTAAAAAGTGATCATGTGAAAAATATTTCAAATAAAAATTAAACTACGAAACCGTATTCGCGATTAAGTAGAGATGGGCATAATGTTTGTAGCTTTAGGCAAGCTATTTCTCTCCAAAAATTTATCATGAAGACCCATCTCAACAGGTAAGCCGCCTACGTCTTAAAAGGAGGAAGATCATGCAAAAACGCACTTTAGGCCATCGTGGACTGGAAGTTTCCGCACTGGGACTTGGATGTATGGGCCTGAATTTCGGTTATGGATCGGGTATCAGCAAGGAGGAGTCGATCAAGCTCATCCGCCATGCTTTTGATTTAGGCGTGACGTTCTTCGACACAGCAGAGACGTACGGCCCCTTCACCAATGAAGAAATTGTGGGTGAGGCGCTCCAACCAATCCGCGATCAAGTCGTGATCGCGACCAAATTTGGTTTTCAGGAGGGCGTAGCAACCCAAGGGCTGGACAGCCGCCCGGAACGCATCCGGCAGGTCGCTGAAGCATCCTTGAAACGTCTGCGCACTGACCGGATCGACCTATTTTACCAGCACCGCGTCGATCCGTCCGTACCGATGGAAGAGGTGGCCGGAGCGGTGAAAGACCTCATCGCGGAAGGCAAAGTCCGGCATTTCGGCCTATCGGAAGCCAGTGTACCGAGTATCTGCAAAGCGCACGCCGTACAGCCGGTCACCGCCCTGCAAAGCGAATATTCGCTGTTCTGGCGTGAACCGGAACAAGAGATCCTGCCGACCCTGGACGCATTGGGCATTGGCTTCGTGCCATTCGCCCCCCTGGGCAGAGGCTTTTTGACGGGCAAGATCGACGAGAGCACCGCCTTTGCGGACAACGACATGCGCAAGAGCGTGCCGCGCTTTACGGAAGAAAACCGCAAGGCCAATCACGCGCTGGTTACTCTGATTAGCGGTATCGCCCAGGAAAAGAAAGCCACGCCCGCGCAGGTCGCCCTAGCCTGGTTGCTTGCGCAAAAGCCGTGGATCGTCCCGATCCCTGGCACGACCAAAACATCCCGGTTGGAGGAAAATCTTGGCGGCACAGCGCTGGAACTAACGCCGACCGACCTGGCGAACATCGAGCGGGCCACCTCGGAAATGACTCTTCACGGCGACCGTTACTCGCCGGCGATGCAAAGATACGTTGATAACCAATGATAGAACCGGATGGAGCGATTAAGATGATGAAAACCCTTGGATACGCCACACATTCCCCTACCGGCACGTTGAAACCGTTCACGTTCGAACGCCGTGAACCGCGACCCGAAGACGTCGTCATCGACATTCTGTATTGCGGGATCTGCCACTCGGACATTCACTCGGCTCGCAACGAATGGGGCTGGACGCAATACCCGTTCGTACCCGGCCATGAAATCGTTGGCCGGGTACGCACTGTGGGTGGCAACGTCAACCGATTCAAGCCCGGCGATTTGGTGGGGGTCGGTTGCTTGGTCGATAGCTGCCGCCATTGCGAAGCCTGCGAGGATGGGCTGGAACAATATTGTGATAATGGCTTTACCGGAACCTATGGCGGCGAAGATAAAATCGGCGGCACGCCCCACCCCTTCACCTTCGGCGGCTATTCCGACCAGATCACGGTCGATGAACGCTTCGTGCTGCGCATTCCCGAAAATCTCGATCCGGCTGCCGCCGCGCCCTTGCTCTGCGCCGGCATCACTACCTATTCCCCGCTGCGCCATTGGAAGGTGGGGCCGAGCCAGAAAGTTGGGATCATCGGCCTAGGCGGTCTGGGTCATATGGGCGTCAAATTCGCCCATGCCATGGGCGCCCATGTGGCGATGATCACCACCTCGCCCGAAAAAGGCGCAGACGCGCAAAAGCTTGGCGCGGATGAAGTCCTGCTGTCCACCGACGAGGCGGCGATGCAGGCGGCGCAAAATAGCTTCGACTTCCTGCTCAACACCATTCCCGTCGGCCATGACATCGACCCTTATATGGCTCTGCTGAAACGCGACGCGACCATGGTCATCGTCGGCGCGGTCGAAGCGCTCACCAGAGTAGACGGCATTCCCTTCATCTTCCGCCGCCGCTCGCTAGCCGGATCGTTGATCGGCGGATTGCCGGAAACACAAGAAATGCTGGATTTCTGCGGGGAGCGCAACATCACCTGCGATATCGAAACCATCGTAATCAAGAACGTCAACACGGCTTACGACCGCACCGTCAAAGGTGATGTGAAATACCGCTTTGTCATCGATATGGCCTCACTCAAACAAGACGCCGTATAAGTGACCCAAGGCATCAGGACTTTCGCTTCACACTACATGTACCGTTGTTCTTGCCAGTAAATCCACTATATACGGTGGTATGGAGCCATCCAAGCGAAAGTCCTGGGCATTAAGAAAGTGAAGCCGTCCATGCCACACAGTATCGCCCTACAGCGCATCTCTATCCTCGCGATCATCCCGGTGAGCTACCTGATGATCATCCTGAATATTTCGATCATGATTACGGCGCTGCCGAAAATCCAGGAGTATGCATTCACCTCCCCCCTTTGAAAAAGGGGGGCCGGGGGGATTTCGCACAGGCGACGGGGCCAAAATCCCCCCCTCACCCCCCTTTGCCAAAGGGGGGACTGAACGGTTACATCCAGGATACGCTCGGCTTTTCGGATGAATCATCCTATTTGATGCCATGAGAACGATTGGAAATCATGCTTCAGCCCAATAAAAACCTAGTGTCTTTTGCAATGGCCGGGGATAACGAATATCCACCGGACAGCGGAGATTTGAAAAAACTGGCCGACTTGATTGCCCAATTCGCACCGCATGACGGACGCTTCCAGCTATTAGGTTACGGCCTGCATGTGGTCAAGGAGACGAAAACGACCGCTGAAACGACGCGTACCATGAGTCAGCCGGGTATGTGCATCGTGGCCCAAGGCGCGAAGCGCGTTTCGCTGGCACACCACTCCTTCGAATACAACGAATCCCGTATGGTGGTTTATGCGGCCGAAGTGCCGGTCGGCGCCAGCATCGTCAAGGCCAGCTCAGAAGAACCCTTCCTTTGTCTTGTCGTACCTCTTGATCCTCAGAAACTGATCGAATTGATTTTGAAAATCTTTCCACAAGGAGTACCCAAAACGCTGGACACCCAGGCGATTTATGTCGGTAACAGCAATCCAAAAATCGTGACCGCTGCCATCCGGATCATGAGTCTGATCTTACAGCAAGAAGAAGCCGATCTTCTGGTGCCTCTGGTCATTGATGAAATTCTCATCCGTTTACTACGAAGCCCAGCGGGTCCTTCTATCGCACAGATCGGCATTACGGATTCCCATGCGCAAAAGGTGTCAAAGGCTATTTCGTGGCTTAAGGAAAACTATGCTACACCCATCAAAATTGAAGAACTGGCCGCCATTTCAAGGATGAGTCCCTCTTCCTTTTACAGCCATTTTAAATCGCTGACCTCCATGAGTCCGCTGCAATTCCAAAAAACACTGAGATTGCAGGAAGCACGCAATTTAATCATGACGCGAAGAGTGGGTGTCAGCAGCGCAGGTTTTCAGGTGGGTTACGCCAGTCTCTCGCAATTTAGCCGCGAATACAGCCGTCTGTTCGGCTGCTCCCCGAGTAAAGATATTGCACAATTACGGAGTGCCTGAAAAAGATCTAATGCGCCGTCAAGCTCTGGAGGGCCTGATTCTCCGCAGCTTGCTGTGTTATGAATCAGGTATTTATCTTTATTGAAAAAAATACCGCCCGGGCCGAATGGCCCGGGCGGCGGGACAACGCTGCAACGACGAACGGGACACAATCCCCCGTTTGCCGCGAGTCGCTTACTCGAACTCGACGATCGCCTGATCGACCGCTAGGCTGTCGCCGGGCGCCGCGAGAATCTTGGCGACCTTGGCGTCGTGATCGGCGCGCAACACATTCTCCATCTTCATCGCCTCGATCACCGCCAGGTCCTCACCCGCTTTAACTTCCTGACCGATCTCGACATTGAGCTTGGTCAGCAACCCCGGCATCGGCGATAGCAGGTATTTCGACATATCCGGCGCTTCCTTGATCGGCATCAGGGCCTGCAATTCCGCCACGTACGGTGACCTGACCATCATGTCGGCTTGTGAACCCCAGTGGAACAGCCGGTAAATCATGTCGCGACGCTCGACCTGGATGCAGATTTCCGTGCCATTCAACGTCCCCTTGAACAAGGGATAACCGAATTGCCAGTCGCTGCGCACCTGATAGCTTTCGCCCATGTAGGTCACATCGTAGCCGCCGTCGGCAGGGTCGATATGCACCGGGTGCTGTTCGCCGCCCATCATTACGACCCAGTCATTCTTGACCACTCGCTCGTGGCCCAGCAGTTGACCACTGATTTTGGCGGCGCGATCCATATACCGGCGATGCAGGAAGGCGGCAACCGAAATCAGCAGCGCCGGATCGTCATGCGGCACATCGGAGGCATGGAAGCCCTGCGGGTATTCCTCGGCGATCATGTTGGTGCTGATGCGCCCGGTCATGAACCGGGTATGCACCATCAGCGCCGCTAGGAAGCTGATATTATGCTGGACGCCGCGAATGAAAAATTCGTTCAGGGCGTCGCGCATGTGGGCGATGGCGCGGTCGCGGGTCGATCCGTAGGTGATGAGCTTGGCGATCATCGGATCGTAGTACATCGAGACTTCGCTGCCTTCGTAAATGCCGGTATCGACCCGCACCACCTCGGTTTCCTTAGGCGGCAGGTATTTGACCAACCGGCCAATGGAAGGCAGGAAATTGCGGAACGGATCCTCGGCGTACACGCGCGCTTCGATGGCCCAGCCCTTGAGCCGCACATCGTCCTGGGTGAAACTCAGCTTCTCTCCGGCGGCCACGCGGATCATCTGCTCGACCAGGTCGAGGCCGGTCACGTATTCCGTGACCGGATGTTCGACCTGCAAACGGGTGTTCATTTCCAGGAAGTAGAAGTTGCGCTTGGCGTCGACGATGAACTCCACCGTACCCGCCGACTGATAATCCACCGCCTGGGACAGCGCCACGGCTTGCTCGCCCATCGCCCGGCGGGTCTTCTCATCCAGGAACGGCGAAGGCGCTTCTTCGATCACCTTCTGATGGCGACGTTGTAGGGAACATTCACGCTCGCCCAGATAAACAATATTGCCGAAGCTGTCGCCGAGCACCTGGATTTCAATATGGCGCGGCTCCTCGATGTATTTCTCGACAAACACCCGGTCGTCGCCGAAGGAGGAGCGCGCTTCGTTGGTAGCGCGTTCAAAACCATCCCGGCACTCGGCGTCGTTCCAGGCGATGCGCATACCCTTGCCGCCGCCGCCAGCGCTGGCCTTGAGCATCACTGGATAACCAATGTCGCGCGCAATCTCCACCGCCTGGTCAGCGTCCTTAATGATTTCGGTATACCCCGGCACGGTGCTGACGCCCGCTTCCTTGGCCAGCTTTTTGGAGGTGATCTTGTCGCCCATGGCGTCGATGGCGCGCACCTTGGGGCCGATGAACACGATGCCTTCCTTTTCCAGCGCTTCGCAGAACGCGGGCCGCTCGGATAGGAAGCCATAACCGGGATGGACCGCTTCCGCGCCGGTATCCTTACAGGCCTGGAGGATGCGCTCCATGACCAGATAGCTCTGTGCGGTCGGCGGCGGGCCAATCAGCACGGCTTCGTCGGCCATTTCCACATGTAGCGCGTCCCGATCGGCCTCGGAGTAAACGGCCACGGTTTTTATGCCCATTTTGCGGGCGGTCTTGATCACACGGCAGGCGATTTCGCCGCGGTTGGCGATGAGAATTTTTTTAAACATGGATCGCTTCCCTCTTTACAGCGGAATGTTGCCGTGCTTGCGCCACGGATTTTCGAGTTCCTTGTCCCGCAACATAGCCAGCGAGCGGCAAATGCGCTTACGGGTGCCGTGCGGCATGATGACGTCATCGATAAAGCCGCGATGGCCGGCAATGAACGGGTTAGCGAATTTTCTGCGGTATTCTTCGGTGCGGGCTTCGATCTTGGCCAGATCGCCGATATCTTGGCGGAAAATGATTTCCACCGCACCTTTGGGACCCATGACCGCGATTTCGGCAGTCGGCCAGGCGAAGTTGACATCGCCGCGCAGATGCTTGGAACTCATTACGTCGTATGCGCCGCCATAAGCTTTACGGGTAATGATGGTGACCTTGGGCACCGTGCATTCGGCGTAGGCGTAGAGCAACTTGGCGCCGTGCTTGATAATGCCGCCGTACTCCTGCGATGTACCTGGCATGAAGCCGGGCACGTCGACGAAGGTAATGATGGGAATGTTGAAGGCATCGCAGAAGCGCACGAAACGAGCGGCCTTGATTGAGGACTTGATGTCCAAACAGCCGGCCAGCACCATCGGCTGGTTAGCGACGATGCCGACGGGCCAACCATCCATACGCGCCAGACCAACGATGATGTTTTTTGCGTTGTCCGGCTGAATTTCGAAGAAGTCGACATCATCCACAATCTTCAGGATCAGCTCTTTGATATCATAGGGCTTGTTAGGATTGTCAGGAACCAGCGTATCCAGCGAATAGTCCAGCCGGTCCGCTGGGTCGGGGGTCGGGCGGAATGGCGGCTTTTCCTTGTTGTTCGCCGGCAGGAAATTAATAAAGCGGCGCAGCATCAACAGCGCTTCGATGTCGTTCTCGAACGCCCGATCGCATACGCCGGACTTGACCGAGTGTGTCATAGCGCCGCCCAGTTCTTCAGCAGTCACTTCCTCGTGAGTGACGGTTTTGACCACTTCGGGACCGGTCACAAACATATACGAGGTATCCTTGACCATAAAGATAAAGTCGGTCATGGCCGGGGAATACACTGCGCCGCCGGCGCAAGGCCCCATAATCATGGAAATTTGCGGAATGACTCCGGAGGCCATGACGTTGCGCTGGAACACGTTGGCGTAACCGGCTAGCGAATCCACTCCTTCCTGGATGCGGGCGCCGCCAGAGTCGTTCAGGCCGATGACCGGCGCGCCGACCTTGATGGCGTGATCCATGATCTTGCAGATTTTTTCGGCGTGAGGTTCGGACAGCGAACCGCCAAACACCGTGAAATCCTGGCTGAATACGAAGACGATCCGACCATTGACCGTACCGTAACCGGTGACTACCCCATCGCCGGGAATGGAGGTATCGGCCATGCCGAAGTCGGCGCAGCGATGCTCGACGAACATGTCCCATTCTTCAAAACTGCCCGGATCGAGCAGTACTTCGATGCGCTCGCGGGCGCTGAGTTTGCCCCGCTTATGCTGCGCGTCAATGCGGCGCTGACCCCCGCCCAGACGGGCGCCGGCGCGCTTTTCTTCTAATTGATGAATAATGTCATGCATGAACGCTCTCTCCTTACTGATATCGGACGCCGCGGCTGAACCAGCGGCGACGGGAGCTTGAAGGCCCGCCCGGATGAGGGGGCAAGCCGGGTGAAAACCGGGTGACGTTTTGGAAGGGGATAACCAGGATTTTGATATTTTTCATATTTTTTATTCAGATAGACGGCAGGCGAGATTGCAAACCGTGAAAATCAGTTTCGCCGATTATAATAAGGTTTTTAGGCGATCAACGCTATGCGCCCCTGGATATTTTCACTCAGCCAAGCGCTCATCGAATCCGATTCCAGCATTAGTCCGGTTCTGAATTGTTAAAGACTATAATGATCGCTTGTCTTCTTTCCCCAATCCTGTCATTCCATATTGGAAATCGGATCCATTCAGGAGCAACTTACTGTTTCTGTTTATTAAATATGAAACATGATGCCTGAAACCTCTATATATGCCCGCCCTACTACACTTTCGAGGCGCGATGAACATTCCGCAGAATAGCCTGGTGCTGTACAAGAACGGTCCAGCCCGAGTCGCCGAACTCGGCGACAAGCTGGATATCCAGCTGGAAGATGGCCGATCACTGCGGGTCCGACCCAAGGATGTTCTGTTGCTGCATCCAGGTCCCGTGCGTAACCTGAGTGAATTAGCGATGTCGGCTGGCGAGGTCGAAGCGGCTTGCGAGTTGCTCGATGGTGGTCAGACGACTTTGCCGGAACTGGCGGAATTGATTTATGGCGCTTACACTCCGGCCTCGGCCTGGTCGGTCTGGCGGCTGGTGGATGAAGGATTATATTTTCAGGGTACGCCGGAGGCGATCAATGTCCGGCCTCTGACGGAAGTCGAGCAGGAACGGGCGATTCGGGAAGCGAAAGCCGCTGAACGGGAAGCATGGAATGGCTTTTTACAGCGGGCGCGAGCGGGTTGCTGTAGTCCAGAGGACGCTGCTTATTTACAGGAAATCGAGGAAGTAGCCTGGGGGCAACGTGAGCAAAGCCGGGTCTTGCAAGCGCTCGATTGCCAACAGAATCCCGGCAGCGCCCATGCCCTGCTTTTACGGCTGAATCACTGGAGCGAGTCGATCAATCCCTGGCCGCGCCGGATCGGCGCCGTTCTGGAGCCGCCCGCTATTTCCTTGCCTGATCCACCGCATGAATCGCGCCTGGATTTAACGGGATTACCTGCTTTCGCCATTGACGATGAAGGGAATCGCGATCCTGATGATGCATTGAGTCTGGATGGCAACCGCTTATGGGTGCATGTCGCTGACGCTACGGTGCTGGCGCCGCCGAACAGTCCTGCGGATGAAGAGGCGCGCGCGCGCGGCGCAACCTTGTATTTGCCGGAAATGACGATTCCCATGCTGCCAACGGCGGCGATTGAACAGTTAGGGTTGGGACTGGCCGAAATTTCGCCAGCACTGTCTTTTGGTCTGAATCTCGATCCGGAAGGCAAGGTCACTGACGTGGAGATCACGCCGACCTGGGTGCGCGTCCAGCGGGTGAGTTATCAGGAGGTCGAGCGGCGACTGGACGAGGAGCCGTTTCGCACCCTGCATGAACTGGCTCAGCGGCATCGGCATCGTCGCCAGGCTAATGGAGCTATCTTTATTGACCTGCCGGAAGTGAAAATCACCGTGTCCGATGGGCGGGTGAGAGTGGAGCCGCTGACCCGCTTGCGGAGCCGCTTGCTGGTCGCCGAGGCTATGTTGATGGCCGGGGAGGCGGCGGCCCGCTTTGCCCTGGAGCGTGCACTGCCGTTTCCATTCACGACTCAGGATATCGTAGCCGATGTGGCGGAGCGTGAACCGTCCAGCCTGGCGGCGATGCATACCCTCCGCCGTAGCCTGCGACCCCGTCAGTACAGCAGTCAGCCGGGTCCGCATGGCGGGTTAGGGCTGGAGGTTTACGCCCAGGTGACCAGCCCGTTGCGCCGTTATCTGGATCTGGTGGCGCATCAACAGTTGCGCGCCTTTCTACGCGATGACGAGTTGTTGGACGCTCAGGCGATTGTGGCGCGGGTTGGCGCGGCGGAACTGGCTGCGCAAGGCGTGCGCCGGGCTGAACGATTGTCCCGCGAACACTGGACCCTGGCCTATTTGCAACAACATCCGGGTTGGAAGGGTGAAGGGGTGCTGATGGAAAAGCGGGCGCCTCGGGGTTCGGTGCTGATTCCGCCGTTGGCGCTGGAGGCGCGCGTGAAAGTCGGCGAGAACATTGCGCTGGATAGCGTATTGCCGTTGCGGTTGACCGGCGTGGATTTACCGGCGCGCGAGGCGTATTTCCGGGTGGGTTGAGTCAGGCATCCCGATTGCCATAAATCCGCGCAATCGCCAGCGTAGCATCCACATTCTTCTGCTTGGGGATGAGCAATTCCGCCGGAAAATCGTGCCTGACCAGGCGTTCAGCGCAGGCCAGCGCCGCTGCTTCCGCAACGCCATAACAGCCGGTTTCCCGGAACACGATCTCGGATTTGCGACTAAGCCGGTCGCTGTATTCGTTGAGCGTCACCGCCGGATAGAAGTTGATCGGTAAGCCCAGTTCTGTTGCCAAAGCGTGCAGTCCGGTTTCATTCTGTTTCAGCTCAATGCTGGCCAGGGCGGATAAATGGCTGCGCTGCAAACCGTGACGGATCAGAGTCTCATCCAGCAACGCCAGCAGCGTTTCCAGAGGACAGCCGCGATTGCAACCGAGACCCGCGGTTAGCAAAGGTTGCGTGTAGCGTTGCGCGCCGGTGATCACTGCCTGCGCACCCAGGAATTCAGCGATCTGCCGCGCCCACTCATTGGCGCCGCCTTCATGACCGGACAGGATTGGCACAACAAACCGCCCATGTTCGTCCAGCACGAGCACCGCCGGGTCCTGATATTTGTCCCGCAATACAGGTCCCAGGGTGCGCACCGCGATACCGACCGCACACAGCAGGATCAGCCGGTGACCGGCCAGGAACCGGGCGCGCACCACATCCTGAAACGGTTGGGGCCGATACGAATGCTCGGCGTCCGGCATTAACATCAGTAATCGTTCCGCCAGCGCCCGGCCCGGTTCGGTCAGGCTGATCAGGGTAACGGGGCGCATGGTTAATCCCGCCTTATGTTAAATCAATCTCGGCTGGCGGTATTATCAGAGATTTTAAATCAGGTAAATTATAGTTGACTTTATCTTCTGTAATTGTAATTAATTTTCTTTTAACAAGCTCATCCATAAGGCTTGAAAGATCAGTATCAGATAGCTTATTTATAAATAAAGAACTGAGAGTTCCTAATAAGGTTTTGTAGGTTCTTGGTTTTGACGATTTTCTTTTAATTAAGTTATCTATAATAGCTTCTATTTTTTCTTCAATTGTATTAGAATTTGAAATCTTTATTAGTGGAATGTCAGATATATCTTTCTCTCTTTGCACAAATATCTTTTTCGATTTTAGATGTTTTATTAGAGGATCAAATCCTGTATCTTTTGATATTATATGAAAATATCCACTTGGATCTTCAGTTGCTAACTGACCAATATAAAATGCAATATGAAAATCAAGAGCATTTGGCCCAGAACCTTCAATCTTAATATATTCGGCATCCGAACCAAAAGACTGAAGACATAATGCAACATCTAATGATATTTTATTTTGATTATTACCAATAAATAACTTTATTTTAAACGGCCCTCCCTTTAATAACTCTAAATTTTTTGGTTGGGTATTTTCAAAATCGATAAGGATATAATTTGTTTTCAATTTTTACACCTCAAATTATATTGGCTCAATATGGATTCCAGGCTGTTGAAGATGGCTCGCCCTGCCAAGGGACAGGAGCTACACTGAAGAGGTTTTGAACCGCCGCGCTCCAGGTTTCCCGTCGATGATCAACCTTCAGAATCTA